>ERZ773014.140-NODE-140-length-47007-cov-8.493696_pt1 | contig 47007 bp, 38 predicted proteins | sample MGYA00580841_ERZ773014 | MGnify/ENA primary metagenome ERZ773014 (study PRJEB29015, sample SAMEA2737989) | human oral metagenome | biome: human oral; feature: human-associated habitat; material: dental | place: China | collected 2067 ... | reverse complement strand
TGTCTGCCGAGAGGCTCCCGGAGTCTCTGGATGTCACGATTTTTGGGAGCTCTCGGTAGATGACACCGTCGCCATTCGTAAGATCCTCAACGAGCGGTGCCAGGCTCATCAGTTGCGCATGACGGACGACGAGTTTCGCAGGATAAGAAACTACCTCTGCATCATGGTGCACAGGGTGCGTGTCGGGTGCAGGCTCGAGGAGGACTCCCCAAGGCCAGAGGGCCTCGCGGACTCCTTTGCCATCGACGTGCTTGCACTCGTTGCCCAATACTGCCGCATCGAGGTAAACGATGCCGAGAGAAACTACCTCCAAGGACTCTTGGCGTCGGCCAACCTCCTTGGGCATGAGGTCTTTCAGACGGTTGACGTACAGACGCAGGTTGTCTGTCGCCAGTTCATCGATCGCGTCTCCAAGGGCATCGGCGTGAAGCTCAGCAGCGACTATGACCTCTTCGAGTTTCTCTCGCGCCATATGGGATCGCTGTTCTCAGAACGACCGCAGAGACCTCCGGCGACGACGGAGGTCTCTGCGGTCGTGGGAAGGCATCCCGAGCTAGCGACTGCCGTGCGCCAGAACAGGGGTCTGCTCGAGGCCTTCGGCTCTCGCTCTCTCAGCGAGGTCGAGTTGGACTACATCTGCCTTCACCTGTGCGCGGCCCTGGAGCGACGTCGCAGCGTGGAGGGGCAGATCAGGGTCATCGTCGCCTGTAGCGGGGGAGTAGGGATGTCCCAGCTGCTCGCCGAGACGCTTCGCGGCAGGTTTGACTTTGAGATCGTGGACGTGATCCCCTCGCACGAGGCGAGCCTGCTTGCGGCAACCGCTGCTGACCTCATGGTCTCCACAGCGCCGCTCAGGGATTGCCCCATTAAGGGCGTGGTCGTCTCCTCGTCCCTTGGAGGGGCAGACCTTGAGCGCATCCGTCGTGAGGTCGACCGGCTCAGGGGGTCCCGTCGGCATGTGATGGCCACGGACGCTGAGCTGGGCGAGGCGCGTACGCTCATCCATGCGCTCGAGGCGGTGGTGACGCGTGGCGCCCCCGAGGCGGCCGGCCGCCTCATGCCACGGATCAGGGCCGAGGTCAGACAGCACTTCCTTCACAGGGGCGTGGCTGCGGACCACCGGCAGGACCTTGCCTTGCAACCCTACCTGTACCAGCTGCTCCCCGCGAGCCACATACAGTTGGACGTGGCCTGTCAAGACTGGAGGGACGCCATCGAGAAGTCCGCCGCTCCCCTTCTTGATCTGGGCTACATCTCTGAGCGCTACGTTGGCGCGATGATACGAAATGCCGAGGAGAACGGCCCCTACTTCGTGTTCTCCCAGGGTTTCGCGATGCCGCATGAAGGTACGGACAGGGGTGCCCTCAAGCTGGGGATGAACCTCATACGCCTCGTCGAGCCAGTGTGCTTTGGGGCAGACGAGCTTGACCCTATTGACTTTGTGTGCACGCTATCGGCCACAGATGCCAAGACGCACCTGCGCGCCTTCTTCAATCTCGTGAACCTCCTGCGCGAGCCGACGTTCAAGCGGGCGCTGCGCGACGCCGTCAGGCCGACGGAAGTCGCAGCCGCCATAGAGCGCCACGAGTGGCGGCTCCAGGGCTAGTCGAGCGAACGCTCTGGACCTGTGCCTGTAGGCATCGCCTTGGGGCACAGGTGCCTCGGGGCAGGCGAGTGCGGCTCGTCGCGAATGGCATGAGCCAGCGGAGCTGGGATGGCCCCGTGTGCCTGGGGCGCTAGTAAAGCAATTGTCAAAAACTGTGAAGCGCCTTTGACTGGTCCTGCTTCGGGCCTCTTTCTACTATGAGCATCAGCAAGGGGTACGTGGGTGCAGAGGGAAAGGAGGTACACGGCATGGTTTGGGAAGAGCTCAAGGAGGATCTCATCTTCACCTGCGTGGAGGCAAGGAGTATCGATGAGGTCTTCGACCAGCTGGGCGGGGCGCTCGTCAGGGCCGGGTACGGCAGGGATGACTACGTGCAAGCCCTCAAAGACCGTGAGGGGGAGTATCCCACGGGTCTTAACGTGAACGGAATCGGGATCGCGATCCCGCATACGCCGGTTGACTACGCGAACGGCACGGCCACCTGCATCGGCGTGCTCAAGGAACCGGTCACGTTCTTAGGGATGGGTACCGATGAGGAGGTGCCGGTGAAGCTCGTCTTCACACTTTGCGTCACCGACCCGCACGCTCATATCGACCAGCTCAAGCAGATCGTCCTCATCATCCAGGACGGTGAGGTCCTGCAGAGGCTCATCGGCTCCAAGGACCCTAAGGAAATCATCCAGATCATCAAGGACAAGGAGCAGGCGCTGGAGTTTGCCCTGGGAGGAGAGTAAGTCATGAAGAAGAAGGTCATCGTCGCCTGTGGTGGCGCCGTCGCCACATCCACCGTCGCTGCAAACGCAGTCATGGAGCTCGCAAAGAGAAACGGCATCGACGTCGAGATCTGCCAGTGCCGCATCTCGGAGATCGCCTTGAACCTTGATAACGCCGTCCTCATCGTCCCGACCTCTCGCCTCAAGCGTGACTTTGGCATCCCCATCGTCCCCGGTACCGCGTTCATCTCGGGCGTCGGCACCGAGAAGGTCGAGGCGAAGATACTCAAGGCACTGAAGGACAAGTAGGTCACAGACAGCTAGCTGCCATTATTTTTTAGGGTCATGTTCTTGATACAGAAGGAAGGGAGTGTTAAAGACCATGCTTGATGGAGCGATCTTCACTATCAAGTACATCATCGATATGGGCGCCTCGGTCATGCTACCCATCATCATCGCAATACTCAGCATCGTCGTGGGGGTGGGACCTGGCAAGGCCGTTCGTGCCGGCCTTATGATCGGCGTGGGCTTCGTCGGCCTGAACCTCATTGTGACGCTCATGAACGATCAGCTGGGTCCTGCCGCACAGGCCATGAGCGAGCGCTTTGGCTTGTCACTGACCATCATCGACCAGGGCTGGCCGGGCATCTCTCCGGCAGCCTGGGCCTCGCAGATCGCCTACGTGGCTATCCCGCTTGCCGTTGCCATTAACGTCGTTATGCTGCTTCTCAAGCTTACCAAGGTCGTTAACGTCGACATATGGAACATCTGGCACTTCACGTTCACAGGTGCGATCGCCTACGTCGTCACCGGAAACTATTGGATCGGCATGCTGGGGGTCGCAATCCACGCCATCGTAGCCTACAAGCTCGGTGACATTTGGGCCCCTGTCATGGAGGAGTACTTCGAGCTGGACGGCATCACCGTTCCCCACGGAGACTCTGCCTTCATGGGACCCTATGCGGTGTTCGTGGACTGGCTGATCGATAGGATCCCGGTTCTTCGTGACGTTGACATCAACGCGGACACCCTGCAGGAGAAGATCGGCGTCTTCGGTGAGCCCGTCGTCATAGGATTTGCCCTCGGCGCCATCATCGGCCTACTCGCGGGCTATGACGTCGCCGGCTTCCTGAAGTTGGGCGTGAACATGGCTGCCGTCATGGTCCTCATGCCCAAGATCGTCAAGTGCATCATGGACGGTCTCATGCCACTCACAGAGTCCGCCAAGAAGGTCATGAACGAGCGGTTCGGAGGCGAGCAGTACTACATCGGTCTCGACCCTGCCATCCTCCTCGGTGACTCCCAGGTCGTCACCGCAGGACTCATCTTCATCCCCATCACGCTGCTTCTGGCGATCATCATACCGGGCAATCGCGTCCTTCCCTTTGGTGACCTCGCGACCATCGGCTTCTTCATCGCCATCGCCGTCGGCATCCACAAGGGCAACCTGTTCCGCACGCTCTTCTCGGGGACGTTGATCATGTCTATTATCATCTGGATCGCCAACCAGACGGTGGACTGGGTCACCGCGCTCGGGACCTCCACAGGTATCTTCACCCTTGCCCCAGGAGCCCAGATTGCGGCACTCGATCAGGGTGGGTGGCCCATCACCTATGTCTTCACGTCGATCTGCAGCATGCAGAACCTGGTTTCGGTCATCCTGATCACCGGTTCGTACGTCGCCTGCCTCGTGATGTCAGTACGTTTCTCGAAGAGGCGCGCCGCAGAGGTCGCTGCCGCGCGCAAGGATGAGGACGACGAGCTATAGGCCCCTCTAGGGAGTAACGGGAGGCGGGTGTTGGGCATCGCCTCTTGAGGATGTGCCAAGACATCAACACCAACGAACGCTCCTTTATCGCGAGAGCTCATGAGAGCTCATAGGTATGGGAAAAGGAAGGGAGCATTGCCATGAAGGCGGGAGTCGTACATGCGCGCGAGGACATTCGCTACGAGGACATCGAGCGTCCTGCGCCCAAGAGGGGTGAGGTTCTGATCAAAGTCAAGTACACGGGGATCTGTGGCTCTGACGTGCCGCGCGTGAACGGTGACGCATGTCACTTCTACCCCAATGTCCTCGGGCACGAGTTCTCGGGCACCGTCGAGGACGTAGGCGAGGGGGTCACGTCGCTTGGGGCCAAAGATCGCGTGGCCGGCGTGCCCTTGGTTCCCTGTATGGAGTGTGATGACTGCAGGCGCGGTGACTTCTTGCTCTGCAAGCACTACACGTTCATCGGCTCGCGCCGTTTTGGCAGCTTTGCGGAGTACGTGTGCGTACCCGAGGCCAACGCCGTTAAGGTTGCCGATGAGGTGAGCTTCGAGCAGGCCGCGCTCTTTGAGCCTGCCACCATCGCCGTCCACGGCCTGGACTGCGTTCCCTACAGAGGTGGCAAAACGGTCGCCATCGTGGGCGGCGGAACCATCGGGCTTCTCACCGCGCAGTTCGCAAAGATCTATGGCGCGGCTAGGCTCGTCGTGTTCGACGTCCAGAGGGAGCGCCTGGAGCTTGCCAAGAGCCTCGGCGCGGACGATGTCGTTGACTCGAGTGAGGAGGGGTGGCTAGAGGGTGCCCTCGAACTCACTGGTGGGCGTGGCTTCGACTACGTCTATGGCACGGCAGGAGCGGTGCCCACGATCAAGATACCCTTCGATCTTGTGGCAAACAAGGGATATGTATGCTACATCGGCACCCCCACGCGCGAGATCAGCTTCTCGATCAATGAGTGGGAGAAGATAAACCGTAGGGAGTTTACGCTCACCGGTTCGTGGATGAGCTACTCTGCGCCGTTTCCCGGGCAGGAGTGGAAGACCGTCGCGCACTTTTTTGCGACTGGCCAGCTCAGGTACGAGGGGCTCGTGTTCAAGACCCTCCCGTTGAGCCGGATAGCCGACGCCTTCGAGATGTACAAGACACCCGGTGCCGTGAAGGGCAAGATCCTCATCGACTCTGAGGCGTAGAGCAACGTCGCCATCTCTGGTGCCACAGCCCCATCAGGCCCGGCCATGCCCGAGTGCATGGTCGGGCCTCTGGCATCATACGGCCGTCTGCCAAGAGCGGCCGGTGAGCTCACCGGCGAGCGCACATCTCGTCGAGCGTCACGAACCGGACCGCGCCCTCGCCCGCGTACCTCCTCATGCTGGACGCTGCCACTGCGCACTTGGTGAGGAGGAGGTAGCCCTCGGCCGTGTAGTCGGGCACGAGCTGGCGCTTTGACCTGAGGTCCTCGACCTCGGTCACCTCGTCGAAGCTCCCCCGGTACGTGCACTCACCCTTTGGAGGGCTTTGCCTCATCTGACCAATGAGCACGTAGAGTACGTAGAACTCCTTAAAGGGATCTTTTCTTTACTGTAAGAAAGCAACTTTGTCAAGCGTGAATGACGGAAAAGCTACCGTTTAAAGGCATAAAAATACCGTCTACCGTTATGACACCGACTACAGAAAAAAATAGCGCACAGGTGCACATAAAAGAAATAGAATAAGGTTTTTCCTATGAGAGCACCATACATTTCATGAAAAATCTTAATTCAAGCACATGTCCTAAAGAGCTACGAGTGCCTTGTCTGGGAGGTGCGCAATGGGACGATTCATCATCGAGCTGGGAATGGGGGCTGATCTCCATGGACAGGATGTGACAAAGGCCGCAAAAAAGGCAGTAGAGGATGCGATCTCAATGAGCTGTCTTTGCGGACTTCGGGAGGTTCTTGGCATCGACAACCTGAATGATGGCGTGTATGTCCATGTCACGGTGGCTGTGTCCAGACCTGATGAGGTCGATTGCGATGCCGTGAGGCGTCTGCTACCAGTCGGCACCGTTGACGTGGAGGCGGTGCAAGGAGGGCTGAGGGTGCCGGGTCTGTACGTCTCGAGGTTCGGAGATGCAGATGACAGCATCGAGGTGGCGGTTGCGGCCGTTGAGGTCGAGGTTCACTGACAAAGGAGAGGTGTTCACATGAAAGTGCCTAATAAGGACATGAAGAGGATGTACAAGACCTTGGTCAGGATCCGTAAGTTCGAGAGCAAGGCTGTCGACCTGTTTGCGGAGGGACAGATTCCTGGCTTTCTACACTCCTATCTTGGCGAGGAGGCTATTGCCACCGGTGTCTGCGCGAACCTTCGGAAGACCGACTTCATCACAAGCACGCATAGGGGGCATGGGCATATCATCGCCAAGGGCGGTGACACCAAGTACATGATGGCGGAGCTGTATGGGCGGACGACCGGCTACTGCAAAGGCAAGGGCGGCTCCATGCACATCGCGGACAGGGACTTGGGAATCCTTGGTGCGAACGGTATCGTGGGGGCCGGACAGGACATAGCGGTGGGGGCGGGTCTCGCCATACGGTATCGAGGGACCGACCAGGTGGCCGCCTGCTTCTTCGGCGATGGCTCGACGAACCAGGGTACCTTCCACGAGGCGTTGAACCTAGCCTCTGTCTGGAAGCTTCCCGTCATCTTCGTCTGCGAGAACAACCACTTTGGCATCTCAATGAGCCAGTCCAAGCACCAGGCGATCCAGGACATTGCAGACCGGGCGGCGTCCTATGGCTTTCCTGGCATTGCGGTAGATGGCAACGATGTCATGGCGGTGTATGAGGTTGCGAAGGAGGCGGTCGATCGAGCGAGGAAGGGGCAGGGCCCGACGCTGATAGAGTGCAAGACATGGAGGTGGCGTGGCCACTTCGAGGGTGATCCGGGGACCTACAAGGACCCGAAGGAGCAGGAAGCCTGGATGGACAAGGAGCCCGTCGGCAGGTATCGCACGTTCTTGGAAGAGAACGGGGTAATGACCTCAGACGAGACGAGTGCGATAGACACGATGATTGACGACGAGATAGACGCGGCAATCGCCTACGCGAGCGAGAGCCCGCTGCCGAAGCCGGAGGATGTCGTCAAGGACGTCTATACCGACATCGTAGAGGAGGTGTGTCACTCATGAAGACCATGAAAGTCATGGAAGCACTTCGCGAGGCGATGTGCATCCGCATGAGGGAGGACCAGGACGTCCTCCTCATGGGGGAGGACGTCGGCAGGTTCGGAGGCTGCTTTGGTGTATCTGCGGGGATGTTCGATGAGTTTGGGCCCGAGAGGGTTCGGGACACGCCGATTTCCGAGGGTGCGATCATTGGCGCGGCGATTGGTTCTGCGGCGGCGGGGCTTCGTCCAATTGCCGAGATCATGTTTTCTGACTTCCTCACCGTCGCCATGGACCAGCTGGTCAACAACGCGGCATTCATGCATTATATGTTCGGGGGGAAGATCGAGCTGCCGATGGTCGTTCGCACGGTGAATGGGGCGGGGGCGCAGGGTGCGGCGCAGCACTCCAAGTCGATGGAAGCGTGGGTCACGCATATCCCTGGCCTGAAGGTCGTGTTCCCCTCCATACCCCAGGATTGTCTGGGCCTGATGCTCGCGTCCATCGATGATGACAACCCCGTCATCTTCTTCGAGCACAAGATGGCCTATGGGCGCACGGGAGAGGTGGCCTCCCTAGATCCGATTCCGCTTGGCACGGGCGATATCAAGCGGGAAGGCAGTGATGTCACGATCGTCGCCTACGGCAACCAGCTGTTCGTGGCCATGGATGCGGCAGAGGAGCTGGCTAAGGGGGGCATCTCCGCAGAGGTCTTGGACCCACGCACGCTCTACCCCCTTGACAAGGACCTGATAGCCACATCGGTGGCGAAGACCGGCAATGTCATCGTGACATCCGAGGAGTTCAAGCGTGGCAGCTATGCGGGCGAGATTTCTGCCTTCATCTCCGAGGAACTCTTCGATAGCCTTGACTCTCCCGTGCGGCGCGTTTGTGCGCTCGATACCCCGGTTCCGTTTGCACCGATTCTGGAGCAGGCCTTTCTCCCGAAGGCGGAAGACATCGTCCAGGCCGTCAGGGAGCAGCTGGGATAGGGTGCGGTTCTCTTGGACCATCCGACGTTCGTCTCCATGAGGTGTCGGATGGATCCTTTCCACCCTAGGGGCCAGGTCTAGGAGGGACTCCCAAGAAGGAGGCGATGATGTCTAGTCTGGGAATTATTGCAAACCCAGCCTCCGGCAAGGACATCCGAAGGCTGGTGTCCTATGCGACGATCATCGATAACCAGGGGAAGGAGAACATCATCAAGCGTCTGGTGGTGGCCGCCCAGTCCCTTGGGGTGGACGAGATTCTCTTCATGCCGGATAGCTATCATTTTGGCGAGGCCGTGATCGGCGATTTGAGGTCAGATCACAGGCTCACCACGTCTTGCGAGGTTATGGACCTTCCGATCTACGCAAGCCAAAAGGACACAATCCGAGCGGCTGCAGAGATGGAGAGGCGCCGCGTGGGTTGCATCGTCGTGCTCGGAGGTGATGGGACAAGCCGTGCGGTTGCGAAGTCGGTTCACGACACGCCGATCCTTCCTCTGTCGACGGGCACGAACAATGCCTACCAGGAGATGATCGAGGGAACGGTCGCGGGGATGGCGGCTGGCATCGTCGCCGGGATGGAGGACCCATCTTCCTGCTGCATACGAGACAAGAGGATCGAGATCAAGATAAACGGCGTGTTCTGTGACATCGCTTTGGTTGATGCCGTCATCTCGGATGACCTCTGGGTGGGTGCGCGGGCGATTTGGGACGCGGACGCCATCGAGAACGTGGTCGTTACCAGGTGCAGCCCGACGAATATCGGGTTCTCGGCGGCGGCAGGCTGTCATGTTGTGGTTCGACCAGAGGAAGACAGGGGCCTTGCGCTGGAACTTGCGGGAGGTAGCCATGCAAAACGCAGGGGCAGCGGGAGGCGGCTGATGGCACCGATTGCGGCAGGTGTGTTGAACGAGATAGAGATCCTGGAGTCAAAGGGGCTGGATCTTCATGAGACCTACCGTGTGATAGCTGGCAGGGACGGTATGATCGCCGTGGACGGGGAGAGGGAAATGCGCGTCAGTAGGGGTGATGTGTTGGAATTTTCCATCACGCGCAACGGTCCGTTGCGCGTGATGGTTCATAAAACGTTGAACGAGGCGGTTGACAACAACAGATTCGAGCTTTGATAGTCAGGAGGGGATGAGAGTATGGCCGAGAGGGTACTGATGCCGAAACTGGGCATGACCATGGCAGAGGGCACCATAGAGGAGTGGAAGGTGAGGGAGGGCGACGCGGTCAGGAGGGGACAGACGCTCGCCTCTGTGGCGACCGATAAGCTAACGGGCGAAGTGGACGCCCCGAGGGAGGGGGTGGTCCTGAGAATCCTTGCTGGAGAGGGCGAGACGGTCCCGGTGTCCTCGGCCATCGCCTACATAGGTGAGGCGGGGGAGGCCATTTTAAATGATGGGACTGCGGGGGGAAGCATCTCGGAGAGCATGGAAGGACCGCGAGGGGAGACCGCGACGGAAGGAAAGCCAATTAAAGCTGCAGACAGAAACATAAAGGCTGCTCCGGCTGCGCGGAAGTTGGCGGAGGAGCATGGCATCGACCTGTCCCTCATCAGTGGAACCGGGCCAAAGGGGAGAATCAAGCGGGCTGACGTCGAGGCGTTCGTCACGGGGCAGGGTGGGGGAGCGGCTCCAGTTCGCATCAGTCCGACTGCCGCCAGGGTCGCGAGGGACAAGGGCGTTGATGTGGGGCAGATCGACGTGGGCGATCGTCGCATCATGAAGGATGACGTGCTGCGTGCGGTCGGAGGGAATGGGACAGTCAAGGTGCAGGGCACCACGGAGGACAATGACTACCCGCCCGCGCGGATGGACTCCCTGCGTCGTAGCATCGCGCGGAACATGACCGAGTCTTGGCATGTCTCCCCAACGGTCACCTACACGCATCCGGCTGACTGCACAGCCCTCATGGCCCTGCGTCTTACCCTGAGGGAGTCCTTCGAGGCGGAGGGCTTGAAGATCAGCTATAACCATATCCTCATTAAGATGGCTGCACAGGTTCTGATGGAGTTTCCGGACGTCAATGCGAGCGTGAGGGGAGACCAGCTGGTCCGCCATATCCATGCGAACGTCGGTCTTGCTGTCACGAAGGGGAATGGGCTGATCGTCCCTAACGTGAAACAGGCGGAGACCAAGACCCTGAAGGAGATTGCAAGGGAGGTCGAGGATCTGATTGCCTCCACTCGTGAGGGGGCGATTGACATGGAGTCCATCATGGGCGGAACGTTCACGATCTCGAACCTCGGGGCCTATGGCATCACTCACTTCTCGCCAATCATTAATCAGCCGGAGCTGGCCATCCTTGGTGTCTGTGCCATCGCTGACACGCCGACCGTGCGTGATGGGCAGGTTGTGATTCGTCCGATGATGAACCTGTGTTTGACTGCGGACCATAGGGCGGTGGATGGTGCCATGGCGTCCAAGTTCCTGAGACGCCTCGCGGAGCTTGTGGAGAGTCCTTATCTTCTGCTGACATGAAAGGGGGTGTATGACATGGTCGGGAGGATGAGGACATCAGCCTGTGGGAGGAGGACTATTCTCGTGATCGGTGGCGGTCCGGGCGGGTACGTCGCGGCGATTCGTGCCGCTCAGCTCGGGGCCGATGTCACCTTAGCCGAACGGGAGCATCTGGGAGGCACATGCTTGAACATCGGCTGTATTCCGACCAAATGTCTCCTCCATAGCGCGGAGTTGATGAGCGAGATCCGTGAGCGGGGAGCGGAGATTGGCATCGACGTCACAGCCGTGAAGGTGAACTTCCCACAGGTCATGGCTCATGCGTCTGCGGTCGTGAGGCAGCTGACCTCCGGTGTGGATGGGCTCCTTCGCCTCAACAAGGTTAAGGTGATCAAGGGGGAGGCTCGCTTCATCGGCCCGAAGAAAGTCGAGCTGACGAGGTCGGACGGGTCTCGAGAGACTATGGGTACGGATGACGTCATCGTCGCGACCGGCTCCGCCAACGTGATCCCGCCCATCCCAGGCCTGAGAGAGGGTTCCGTCTGCATTGACTCCACGGGAGCCCTGAGCCTTGAGGAGCTGCCGAAGTCGATGGTCGTGATTGGCGGCGGAGTGATTGGCCTGGAGCTGGCCTGTGCCTACGCTGCGTTCGGGACGAAGGTAGATGTCGTCGAGGCATTGGACCATATGCTTCCCATGCTGGATGGCGACCTCACCAAAATCGGTGTCGCGCATATGGAGAGGATGGGTATACGCTTCCATCTCTCCTGTCCGGTGAGGCGGGTGGAGGAGACGGTCGGAGGGGCGACGGTTGTCTGCGAGGACAAGAACACTGGCGAGGAGGCCTCCTTCGAAGCAGAGAGAGTCCTTGTCGCGGTCGGCCGTGCGCCGAACACGGCCTCTCTCGACCTCGCGGCCGGCAACGTCGATAACGAGCGGGGCGCCATTTGCGTGAACGACCGGATGCAGACGAATGTCAGCGGCGTGTATGCGATCGGGGATTGCACCCTCGGGCACGCGATGCTGGCACATACGGCGATGACCATGGGGGAGGTCGCTGCGGAGACCATCATGGGTCTGGAGTCGAGATACGACGAGTCAACGAACCCGATCTGCGTCTACATGGAGCCGGAGGCGGCCTCGGTCGGCCTGACGGAGGGGCAGTGCAAGGAGCGTGGCATCAAGTATCGCGTCGGGAGCTTCTCGATGGCGGGCAATGGCAAGGCACTGATCGAGAACGGTGGCGAGGGTCTCGTGAAGATCCTAGCAGAACCCACGTATGGTCAGATCCTTGGCATGCACATCATCGGCCCACGGGCGACCGACCTCATCAGCGAGGGGGCCTTGGCCATTCGCTTGGAGGCGACGATGGACGAGCTGGTCGGTACGATTCACTCGCATCCGACGGTCTCCGAGGCTGTGAGGGAGGCCTCTCTGAGCTACTTCGGCCGTGCGATTCATGCGAGGAACTGAAGACAGTGTCACAGGGGTGTTCAAGTTTTTTAGGAGGGACTTCTATGAACAAGGCTGCATTCATCTTTCTGGCGCCGGAGACGGACCCGTCCGTGAACCGAGGCACCGTGAGAACGCCGACCTTGGACCTCGACGCGATCGCGGTCCCGAGCTACGAGGAGGCGGCGAGGGTCGCGAGGGACCTTGTGAGCCAGGGGATCGACATCATCGAGCTCTGTGGGGGATTTGGCATACGGGGCATGTACGTCGTCAAGGAGGCGGTCGGCGACAAGGCGCGGATTGGCGCGGTCCGTTTTGACGGGCATCCGGGACTGGGCAACAAGTCGGGGGACGATCTGTTCTAGGTATTGACGGCAGACATCGTGGGGATAGCGGGCCGTCGTAAGCGGTCACCCGGCCCATGGGCATACCGAGGTATCGACCAACGGTGCTGATTCGTGCCGGGGTCTGCGTCCTACAAAGGGAAGACCGTCGACAGGACCTCCTCCATCGTTATGCCGCCAAACAGCTCCTTGATGGGGTGTTCCTCAAGGACCCTGCGGAAGGCCTCCCTCCGGTAGGGGCAGCCGATGAGTTCCTCCGTCAGCGCCGTGAGGGGCAGCACGGCAAGGAAGTCGCCAAAGAAGCGGATATCGGAGACCCTTCCCCTCTTGATGGAGGCTCGCACTTCCAGCTCTCCACCGTCCCACCAGCGTCTGTTGCACAGGTCATAGGCCGGAGAGCGCCCATAGACCCACTCCCAGCTGTCGTACCTCTCCTCCTTCAGGTGACGGACCCGCTCCAGCTCCCAGGTATCCAGCTTGTCCGGGACCAAGCCATCTCCCGCCAGGGCCTTCTTCAGGTGGTTCCAGAACTCCGAGAGGGTCATGTCCTTGCCTTCTCGGAGCAGGAAGTCATGGATGTTGCCGACGCGGCTGCGGACGGACTTGGCCCGCTTCGCACGGAACTTCTGCGGGTCCACGCGCAGGGCACCCGCAAGCATGGACGGATCGGAGTCAAAGAGGAGCGTCCCGTGATGAAGGACTCTCCCCTCGGCCAGGCGTTGCGCCGTCCCAGACACCTTCCTCCCTTCGATGGAGATGTCGTTGCGCCCCGAGACCACGGCATCAAGACCCAGGCCGCACAGGGCGTCGACGACCGGCAGGGTGAAGCGCTCCATCGTCAGCTGTCCTGCGTCTTTTGCGTCCACGATGAACGAGTAGTTGAGATTTCCGAGGTCGTGGTAGACGGCACCGCCACCCGTCGTACGGCGGACGACCCTGATGCCGTGCTCCCGGATGAAATGCTGGTCGACTTCCGCCTCCGTGTTCTGATTCTGCCCTATGACGACGGCGTTATCGTTCTGCCAGAGCATCAGGTAGGGAGCGTCGCGACGGTTCAGGAGGACATGCTCCTCGAATGCCAGGTTGTAGCCTGGGTCCACAGATCCCGTCTCGAGGTACTTGATGATGCCTGCCATCAGCGTTCCTTGGTCGTGGTGTCGCCAACCGGCTACTGTTTGGAGGCTGGCTGCTGCCGTGAGATGTGCAGAACCGCCTTGATGATCCTACCCTCGATGGAATCAGCGAGCGCCCGGTCTATGTTCCTGAAGTCGTAGAACGACAAGACGCACGCCCCTCCGTGACAGCTCAGCTGCACTCCCGCGCCCACACCCAGGTGCCCGCAAGTGAGGGGCCAAAAGCTTCGGCCAGCTCCTCTGCGCCCATCTCGGGCTGGCCGCTCCCCAAGGCCCACTTTCCGGTGTAGGGGGACGTCGCGGGAGGGTTGGGCAGGCTCGGGAGCCACGAGCTCAGTGAGGGGTCGCAGGGTCTGAACGAGAAATCGGGACCGAGCCTGACCTCACTGAGCTCATCGCAGTAGGAGAACATCTCCCGCAGGAACTCGACGCTGGACATATCCCAGTTCGCCATGTCCAGCGAGGAAAGCGATACACAGCCATCGAACATGCCACTCATGTCCCGCACGCTTGATACGTCCCATGTGGAGACATCCAGGGAGGCGAGCGAGGGGCAGATGAGGAACATGCTCTCCATGTTCTCCACCCGCGAGACGTTCCAGCCGGAGACGTCGAGCGAAGCCAGTGAGGTACACCTCTGAAACATGCTCCCCATGTTCCTTACCTGTGAGGTGTCCCAGCCGGAGGCTTCGAGGGAGGTCAGTGAGTGGCAGTCACAGAACATGTTGCGCATGTTACCAACCCTTGAGGTGTCCCAGCCGGAGACATCGAGCGATGCCAGTGAGCGACAGTCGTAGAACATCAGGGACATGTCGCTGACCCCGGAGACGTCCCAGCTGGAGAGGTCGAGCGAGGTCAGCGATCGGCAGTCGCGGAACATGCCGCGCATGTTCTCCACCCTGGAGACGTTCCAGTCGGAGAGATCAAGAGAGGAGAGGGCCTGGCACTCGTAGAACATCAGGGACATGTCGCTGACCCCAGAGACGTCCCAACCGGAGAGGTCGAGGGAGTCCAGAGCGTAGCACGACTCGAACATGCGGGACATGTCCGTGACGTTCGAGACGTCCCAGTTCGAGGCGTCAAGGTGCCAGAGCGCCGGGCACAGGCCAAACATACCGGACATGTCGCGTGTCCGTGAGGTGTCGAGGCCCGTAAGGTACATCTCTGAGCAGCGCTCCAGCCCGGAGAACAGGTAGGAGCACCCCGCACCCAGGCGCACCTTTCCCAAGACCCTGACAACTGCGACCTCAAGGCGTCGGCCGTACCAGGGGGCACCGGCCGGGTTGCCTGTGAGGCAGGGCGCCTCGCCTGAAGCGCACCCCGCCGCAGGCGCGAGCCAGAGGGTGCCAAAGGCGTCCAGAGCCCAGCGGCAGTTCCCCCACACCTTCCACGTGGCGTCGTCGGGTGGGGCATCGGCTGCGACCGGTGCGGGGGTCGGATTCCCCCAGGCTCGACCCACGTCGCAGTTTACATGGAAGGTCATGTTGGCAAACTCTCTTCGACAAGGATCAAGGTTGGGGTTTCTCACGTAGATGTCATAGGAGCAGTCATCGAACTCACTGAAGTCCATGCCCCACTTCTCGGCCGGGCGGGTCTCGTCATGGAAGGCCTCGGTCGCTCCTGCGAAGAGGCGGATCACCTCAAAGAGGAGATCGAACACCTCCGTACGGGGCCTGCATGCGATGGGACCACCGTAGACGACGTCACCCTGCATGTCCTGATGGGCTAGCTTGTTTCGGTTGTGCTCGGGGACAAACCAGATTCGCTCACCACCGAAGCAGACGTCGGAGCAGTACTCCGTAACGGATACGCAGAAGCCTCCGCCCCACCCGTCAAGAAGCAGCGAAAACGTCTGGTCGTCCTCCTCTTCCTCGTCCATTATAAGCGTCAGGAGGTGGGAGAAGTCGCTCAGTTGGAGGCGCCTGAGGAGGAGCTGGTGGGCCTCCCAGGTTCGGACACCCATCCCCGGGCCCGTAAGGCACCGCGATGGGTCCGCGCCAAGAAACGGACGACTGATCCTCCTGCGAATCGGACGCGCGAGGAGCACCGATAGCTCGGTGGCTTCCTGGGGAGGCTTGGGGCGGGGTCTGTCGGGCACAAGCACGTACGGCTCCATGGCGGGCGCGGAAGGCTCTTCAGCTGCAGGAGGATCTGACTCGCCGGCTGCGGTGCCATCCTCAATGACGCCCCAGCCAGTGGCCTCCCAGTCGGCCTCCGTCGCATCGCAGTTTACGTGGACGATGACGTTGGCGAGGCGCACAGCGCGCGGGGCGGAGCGCCCGTCCCTCACGTAGAGGTCATAGGTGCACTCGGAGAAGGGGTCGAGGCCGGGTGATATCCATCTCATCCGGCCACCCTCGACCGTCTCGTCGTGGAAGACGCCCGTCGCCCCCGCGAGGGCGCGCACCAGGGCGTAGAGGAGCGCGAGGACCTCCCTCTGGGTCCTGCCCGAGATGGGCCCGGCGTAGGCGACGTCGCCCTCCCTGACCCGGGGCGCCACCTCGGCCCTGACGCGCTCGTCGACGAACCAGACGCGCTCCCCCATGATGCGGACCCTGGCGATGCCGGGCTCCGACTCCACCCTGAAGTCGCCGTCCGGCCCGTTGAGGCACAGCGTATGCCCGCGCTCTCCCTCCATCTTGGTCTCGTAGGTCATGAGGTGCGAGACGTCGCTCATCTGGAGGGAGCCGGAGAGCTCCCAGGCGGCGTTGAGGTCCATGAGGCCCGTCCGCTCGACAAACCTTCGCAGCTCGGGCACCTCGGACCACTCCACCTCCACCGGGTAGTTGAACCTCCTGCGTACCGTCTCCCCCACCCTCGCCTCCCTGTCCGTTGCGGCGCCTCGCGCCGATTTGCCCTTGTTGGCTCGCTCGCTACCGTTGGAAGCATGTGTAGCACGAGTGGACGTTGGGTGGAGTGAAGCAGCTTGCGAGCGGCGCGGGAGGGTCGGCAAAGGGCATGCGATAGCATCGACTGTGATGACCCCTGCACAGGCCCTCATTCCCGCCTTTGCGCCCGCACCCAGGTACCCGCGAGGGAGGGACCAAAGGACTGAGCCAACTCGATGGCGCTCATCTCGTGAGAGCCGTCCTCCATGGACCACCTGCCCGTATAGGGAGGTCGTGAGAGCAGATGAGGGAGGCACGTGTACCATGTGCTGCGCAAGGGGTCACGAGGCCTGAACGAGAAGCCGGGGCCAAGCGTCACCCTTTTGAGCCTGAGACAGGACGAGAACATCTCGCCCACGCACTCTACGCCGGACAGGTTCCAGCCAGAAACGTCGAGCGAGGGGAGCGAGCAGCACCAATCGAACATGCGGGACATGTCCCGCACCCGCGAGGTGTCCCACGCAGAGAGGTCGAGCGATGCGAGCGAGCTGCAGCCCATGAACATCTTGCACATGTCCGTCGTCTGTGCCGTGTCCCAGTCGGCAACAGCGAGGGAGGCAAGGGAGCTGCAGTTGCGAAACACGCCGCGCAAGCTCCCTACCCACGAGACGTCCCAGCCCGACACGTCTAGGGACGAGAGGGCGTAGCAGCCCTCGAGCATGTGGGACATGTCCCGCACCCGCGAGGTGTCCCAGCTGGACACGTCGAGCGAGGTGAGTGAGTGGCACCCGTCAAACATGTGGGACATGTCTTGCACCTGTGAGGTATCCCAGGAGGCGACATCAAGGGAAGCGAGCAGGGGGCAGCAGCAAAACAGGCGGGACATGTCCCGCACCCGCGAGGTGTCCCAGCCCGACACGTCCAGGGACGAGAGCGAGAAGCACCGCCAGAACAGCGCGCCCATGTCCTCCACCCCCGACACGTCAAGGCCCGTGAGGTCCATGGTCTCGCAGTTCTCCAGCCCGCAGAACATACCGCTGGCACTCGCGCCGAGGCGCACCACGCCGAGCGCGTGCACGGCCCTGATCCTCCTGCGCTGAGGGTACCAGGGGACCCTCCCGAGGATTTTCGGGTACCGTCCCACCACCCCCTCCTCCCGCCCGGCGCAAGGAGCGATCCAGAGAGTACCCTGCGCATCAAGCTTCCAGCGACAGGTCCCCCACCGGGTCCAGGCGCCCCCGACGGGCGCGGCAGGCACGGACTCCCCTCCGGCGATGGGGCCACTGTCGTCATCGGCTCCTGCCGCACTCCAATCGGTATCGCAGTTTACGTGGAAGCTGATGTTGGCGAGCGTCCTCCTGTAGGGGCCGGTGTGGGCGTTTCGCACGTAGACGTCGTAGTGTTGGGTGCCAGGGTCCAGATCGCACCGCCCCTCCTGTGCCCGCGCGTGAAAGAGGCCCGTCGCTCCGGCGAGGATGCCGACCACCTCCAGGAAAAGCCCGATCACCTCCGCATGGGTCCTACCATCGATCGGGCCACCGTAGACGACGTCATCCGCTATGTTCTGATATGCGCGCCCCTCCCGATGGCTCTCGCTTATGAACCAGATACGCTCACCCATAAGGCAGATCCGAGAGGTATGAGGGCCGACCTCCACCCTGAAGTCGCCGTCCGGCCCGTTGAGGCTCATGCGAAACTCGTGCTCGCCAACCTGTCCGATGTATTCGAGGGTCAGGAAACGGGACGCCTCGCTGTGCCCAACCCTACTCATCAGGTACATAAGGAACTCCGAGCTCGAGAGACACATCCCTCGCTCCTCATCAAGGCTATCGAGACTTGGCAGTCGCTGTCCCGTAGGCCTCGGACCCCCAAACCTCCAGCGCACCAGCTTTCCCACATTCGCCTCCACATCTCGCAAGAGCACACCCTCATGGAGCTGTCATACACGCAAACGCACTATCGGCACACACCACCAGGACATCCGGCCACCCCGGACCCTACAGGAACAGCTCCCTGTAGCGACCCTCGGCGCCCCCATCCCTGGGGTCGAAGTCATCAGCGATGTCCCCCTCGCGCAGGAACAGCATCCGATCGGACACCTCATCCAGAAAGTCGAGGATGTGGCTGGATATCAAAAGCGTACACCCCCGCTCGCTCTCGCTGACGATGCGATCCTTTAAGATGAGCGTCGTCTGGATGTCAATGGCGTTCAGGGGTTCGTCGAGCAGCACCAGCCGGGGCTCGCCCAGAAACGCGCAGGCGAGCGCCACGCGCTTGGCCATCCCCTGCGAGAGCTCCCCCAAGGGGACGTCGATGAAGTCCTTGCAAGCGAAGGTCTCCAGATGCTCCTCGATCGACGCGGCCGTGTGGGGCACGTCTCGCATCGACGCGTCGAAGGAGCAGAACTGCCGTGGGGTGAAGGACGAGATGAGGAAGGTAGACTCCGGCAGGTAGCCGATCGCCCCTCGGGGTATCTGCCTGCCGACCCTGCCGTCCAAAGACCAGCTTCCCGTGAACTCCTCTGACACCATGGACAGTATGCCAAACAGGGTGCTCTTTCCCGCCCCGTTGGGTCCCACGACGGAGCACACCTCGCCTTGCCGGACGCAAAACGAGACGGGGCCAATCCCCTTGCCCGACGCGAAGCGTCTCTCTACCCCTTTGAGCTCAAGCATGTCCCCTCCAAGTACGTCTGCCCCATCCGACGCCGACCACGACCAGCGAGGCCACCTCGATGAGGCCCAGCGCGAAGACGCCGCACCCTATCGCGGTCTGCCAGAGGGGCAACAGCGGCCTCTTCTCGAAGACAAGAAGCATGGCCGCCCCCAAGATGAGCTGCAGCAGGCAGCAGGGGATGACGGCAGGCAAGAACGAGACGCCCACAGCGCCCGCGCCGCCAAAAAGCAGCGAGATGGGCACGGTCGCGATCACGCAGGCGGTCGCGATGCAGGCACCGGGAATCACAAGGGCCAATGCCCGCACAAGGAGGCCCTCACGGTAGTAGCGCTCCTGGAACTTCACGGCCGGGTCATCGTAGACAAGGGCGAACTCCATCAGGATGCAGGCGGCGGGAAACCTCACGACGATCATGTAACCCACAGGCGACCACTGGAGCGCGCAGAACACGCAATCAATGCATAGCCACAGGGCGACCTCAAACAATAGAGCTCTCTTCTTCGCAAGGAGGGCGTTTCTCTGCGCCCTGCAGACCAACCGGTTCGACGAGAACACGATCGCGCGCGCTCGCCTGCGCGCCGCCGCGTGGACCAAGCCCCCTCGCAGCACGACGGTGGCCACCGCAGCCCCCAAGGCCACGAGGCCGGCGCACACAAAGGCAGCCGCAGCCAGGGATATGAGCAGGCTTTGGGTGAGCGCCAAGGCCATCACCCCAACGGACACGCCCGTGATCGCCGCGCAGGGCAACGTGAGGGCGGCTCCGAGCCTGAGAAAGTCCTCATTGCCAAACCCACAGAACCTCAGGTAGGACACGCCCTGGGCACGAAGGTCCCTGCGCAAAAACTCGCTCGGGGCGCTCAGCGCGACAAAGCAGAGGCCTATGGAGATTCCCAGCGTCGCGGCAAGGCGGATGCCAAGGGCCACTGCCCCAGAGGACAGCCTGCCCGCGACGTAGATCGACAGCGCAACAAACAGCAGGTTGACGATAAGGCAGGAAAACCATGCGCTTTTCTTCAGATAACGTACGCCCCCGCTCGCAAGGAGATGACGCAAGAAAGAGCCGGTCATGGTCATAAACACCTCCTCCGTGTACCTCTGGTGTACCGTCTGGCGGGCGAGCGTCACGCACCCTCCCGGCGACTCGTCCCTAATGGGCAAACATCACACGCTCGCTCTTGAAGAGGCGCTCCAAGACGAGCAGGCCAAGGAGGGAGAACGCGACGTTGCTCGCTATGCAGACGGCTATCGATGCGAGGTCGATCCTAAAGGACAGTATACCGATCATGGACTCGACCCCGTTGTAGAGAGGCAGTGCGTAGAATAGCGGGTTTGTCTGGACTCCCTTGGACGCTATCCCCACTATGCCAATGCCCATCACGGCCATCATGATTGGGGTGAGCCATGTCTGCGCCTCCTTCGTGGACGTGGCGAGCGTGGACACGATGACGATGATGGTGACCACCAAAAGCGTGACCGAGAGCACGACAAGGCCAAGCAGGCATAGCTCGACTGGACCATAGCTGCCTGCATCAAACTGACCCCGCATGAGGGAGGGTAGGCTCAAGAAGATGCCGATCGAACTCGACGCGGCAATCGCCAGTCCGATCAGGGAACACGCGAGGATCTTGCCTCGCGCGATGTCCTGCCTGTTGATGGGAGTGGCCAGAAGGGTCGCTATCGTACCACGCTCCTTCTCGCCGGCGATGGCCTCGGCCGCGACCGACATGCTGCTGCTGAACACAAGGACCAGGAGCATGAACGGTACGAACGCGACGGCAAACTGGCTCGTCTGGTCCTGGCTGCGCATGAGGTCATAGCCCTCACCCGCACGGTTCACGTCAAAGCGGTTGTCAAAGGACGTCTCGTACTGGTCGAGCATCGTCTGGATGGTCGTGTAGGCCAGAGCTGACTTCGTGTCGGAGGAATTGTAGTAGACCTCAACCTGCGGAACGGCGCCGCCGGGGCCTGTCCCCACCTCGGTCTGCCTGTCAAAGTCCTCGGGGAAAGCTATGTAGGCTTGGACTGACCCGCCCTCTATCTGGTCGTGCATCTCTTCCTTGGTCGGCAGGCCTGAAATCTCCGTGATGGTCATGCCTGCGCTGCTGGCAATCTGCCCGATGTTCTGCGAGGGGTTGACGGCATAGATTGTCAGCTCAGATATGCTCTCTGCCTTGTTGGCGCTCGTTCGGAGCGTGTTTCCCATGATCGTCCATAGTAGGAATATGAACAGGCCGGGCAAGATGATGGCTGCCGCAGCGCTGGCCTTATTGTGGAGGAACCTGTCCATCTCCTTCTTGAAGATGCTGAGTGTGTCGTTTCTCATCGTTGCCCCCGTGTCCCATCGTACAGCTTGAAGAACAGGTCTTCCAGGTCACTGCCCGCAGAGAGCGAGGAGAGCGAGTCCTGAAAGACCATGCTGCCGCCTATGATGATGCCGACTCTGTCACATACCCTCTTGACCAGATCGAAGAGGTGGGTTGAAAGGACGATGGTCTTGCCCTGCTCCCTCATCTCGAAGATGAAGTCTGTGACGGTTTTCGCGGCCACAAGATCGAGGCCGTTCGTAGGCTCGTCAAAGATGATGACCGCAGGGTCGTGGGCTATGGCCACCACGAGGGATGTCATCTGCCTCATGCCCGTCGATAGTTCCGCGAGCTTCATGTGTGAATACTTGTCGATGCCAAACTGCGCGAACAGGAGCCTTTTTCTCTCTGACGCCCACTCTGGGTCAACGTGATGGAGGCCGGCAAAGAAGTCGAACAGGTAGCTGGGAGAGAATATCTCCTCGAGCCTGAGCTCGCTGGTCAGAAACCCTATGCAGCCCCTCACGCCCTTTGGGTCGGCTGTGATCGAGTGACCGTGGATGATGGCCTCCCCGCTGTCGGGCGCGATGAGGGTTGACAGGAGCCTGAGCGTGGTCGTCTTGCCGGCTCCGTTTGGTCCGAGCAACCCAAACACCTCGCCTTGCGTAACGTTAAAGGAGAGTCCATCAACTGCGACGATATGCCGCTTGGCAGTCCCCTGCTCCTTCCTCTGCTCCCTTGAGAGGGGAAATCGCTTTGTAAGGCCCGTCACTTCTATCTGTAGATCCAAGCTCATATCGTTCTCGCTTCTTCCTCCTCAGGGCGGATGTTGCAGTCATCCGTTTCGATGGATGGGAATCGTAAGCTATGCCCATGCCCCTTACGTACGGGTAAGGAAGCACTATGCTGAACCTGAAAGACTTGCTAATAGGCCAGTATACTAACATTGTAAACAAAAGGATATACGATGACTATGACATAACGAGCTGTAATAAGCTGTAATAAAGAGCGAAGGGGCTGCTGTTATGGCGAATACAAGTATCAATATCCGCATGGACGCGGATTTGAAGCGGCAGTTTGAGGCGTTCTGTTCTGATGTGGGGATGACGATGACAACGGCGTTCAATGTTTTTGCACGTAAGGCTGTGAGGGAGCATAGAATACCCTTTGAAATCAGCGGTGATGTGCGGAACGCTGAAACTGTCGAAGCCATCCAAGAAGTAAAGAGAATGAAAGCCAATCGGGACATCGGCAAGACTTATTCCAATGTCGATCAGATGATGGAGGAGCTGCTTGCCGATATATAACATAAGACCAACTACAGAATTAAGACCAACTACAGAATTTCGGGATGATTTTAAGCTCCTGGAAAAGCGTGGCTTTGATATTTCTTTGTTGACCGATATTATTAAAAAGCTGACTGCGGGGGAGCCGTTGCCGGAAACGAACAGGGATCACCAACTTTCCGGGGACTATGTGGGGTGTCGCGAGTGCCACATTACGCCAGATTGGTTGCTAATCTACGAAGCGGACGGAGACGAGCTGGTTTTATATCTTGCCCGGACGGGATCACAGAGCGATTTATTTTAGAGGATCCTCCCGGTTTTTGATGGGCATGGGTTCTCGGCGCCAACGCAGCGCAAGAACATAGGATGACAACCCATGGGTCCGGTGATGGCGCCTGCACCGGCGCCTACCGAGAGGGGCGACGGAGACCGGCCTGGCAGCATCGCGGCACAGCACCTGCCTGAAACGCACGGGGCATCAGGGCTACGATAGGCGGTAGCAATGGAAGACAACAACTCGCTGGGAAGCACCATTCGTCTGCTCAGAAAGGAGAGGCACCTCACGCAGGAAGAGCTTGCCGAGGGCATATGCTCGCCCGTTACCGTCTCGCGCATCGAGACCGGAAGGCAGATGCCCACGAAGGTCGTGCTCGATGGCCTGCTCTCCCGTCTTGGGGCCAGCACCTACCAGCTCTGCGACGTCTACTACAAAAACGAGCGCGACAGTGAGTTCGCACGGGCTGCCAAGCGCACCAGGGCCCTGCTGCACCGTGGGAGACCGGACGAGGCACGCGAGCTGCTTGACTCCATGGACGAGTCGTCTCGCGAGAGACCAAGCTACCGGCAGCTCTATCTCATGCTGAACGCATCTACGCTCATCACGATAGATGGTAGCGAGCTGGGCCGAGCGCTCGACCTGCTCGACCAAGCCATCAGGCTGACCAAGCCGACACTAAGGCTCGATGACTTCAGGCACACGCTGCTGTCTCCGACAGAAGCCGAGTGCATAGGCCTCATGGTCCCGACACTGTGCTACCTGGGACGGCATGCCGATGCGTCACGTCTTGGCGAGGAGCTCATCGAGTCGATGGACAACCAGGACAATGGCACGCAGGACTGGGCCGATGACAAGATTGGCTGCGAGCTCAACCTTGCGCTGAGCCTCGAGCAGGAGGGGCGCTACGCCGAGTCCCTCCGCTACATCAAGCGCGCCCACAGCGAGGCCCTTGACGAGGGGATTCTCACATACATGCCCGTGATTCTCTACGCGGAGGCGCGCGTCAGGTATCGCGAGGGGCAAAGGGACGAGGCCCTGGGCATCCTTAGGCACATCGCCCCGTACATGGACCTCACAGGGCAGCATGAGCACGCTGCCGCCGTACGGAACTGGGTCCAGGAGAACATGGGCGTGAGGCTCTGACGCGAACGCCCGCACCCCGCCATCGTTGTGACATAGCGTCTCGCGAACGTCCAAATATACATCATTCGATATGGAGTCATGCCGCCATCCCTGCGATGATGCACGTGTCATCGTAAGGAGGCACATCGGCATGCGAGGAATGCGGTACATACGAAAGCACATCGGCACCAGGGGGCTTGCCTGCTTCTGCGTGGTCGATTTTCTCTTCTGCTTGTCATCGATGGGCATAGCGCTCCTGCTCAGCGCCCTGCTTGACGCCGCCACAGCCGCCGTGGCCGTTGGGGACGTCTCTCCGATGATGCACCTGGCCCTCGCGTCGTGCCTGTACGCACTGGTACTTGGAGCCCTGAGCCTTGCCTCCGACGTCCTGAGGGCGCTCATCGTCAGGGACGCCATGGTCAACATCCGCGAGGGGGCGGCGCGCGGGATGATAGCGGGCGCGTCGTGCGGTCGCGTCTGCGACAGTGCAGAGCAGCTGACCGTCCTCGGCCAGAACATGGACGTGCTCGAGAATGACTGCATCACAGGCTCCCTGGGCATTCTGGAGTCCGTCTTCAAGATCTCCATAGGCTGCATCATGCTCGTGCTGATCAACCCGCTCGTCGCGCTGATCTCCCTTGCGGGCATGGCTCTGCCGACGTTGGTCCCACAGCTCTTCGGGAAGCGCCTGTCCTGTCAGCAACAGCAGGTTGTCGAGGATGCTAAAAGCTATAATGGGCGCGTACGCGACACCGCCCAAGGGGGCGAAGTCATACGATCGTTTCATGTGGAGCAACATGCGCTCGACAAGCTGAGTGGGATGATTGGCCGCTACCAGAGGCATAAGGCCGACCTCAACATGACGATGGCGTGCGCTCGAAGCCTCGCAAGCGTCGTTGGCATCGCGATGCAGTTCTGCATCATGGGTATGACGGGCGTGTTCGCGATATGGGGTTACGTCACCATCGGCAGCATCGTTGCCGTCACGCAGCTCTCGGGCAGCGTCATCTCCCCTGCGACGGAGCTGTCCGACAAGATCAGCAAGCTCAAGTCGACCTATCCCATCCTCGACAGGCTCGACAAGCTGAGCGACGTGCCGAGCGACACGCCGGGTGCCAGGCAAGAGATCGCGGTGTGCGAGCCGAGGCGCTCCATCGAGCTCGACGACGTGAGCTTCTCTTACGGCGATACGGGCCCGGCCGAGGGCAGACTCTCCAATGCGCCCACGACCCTGCGCAACTGCTCGAAGCGCTTCGACATCGGCAAGAAGTATGCCATCGTGGGCAAGAGCGGCTGTGGCAAGTCCACCTTGTTGGAGCTCTTGGGCGGATCCTTGCGCCCCAGCTCAGGCCACCTCCTCGTGGATGGCAGGGCAGGCTGCGTCCCCGATGCGGCCTGGGTGCACCAGAACGTCTTTTTGTTTGATGACACGCTGCGCGAGAACATAGTCCTCGAGGGAACGTTCACGGACAAGCAGATTGGAAGCGCCCTGCGCCTTGCCGGCCTTGGCGAGGTGGTCGCCGCGCTGCCTGATGGACTAGACACGCCGGTCGGGGAGAGCGGGGGGCGCCTCTCTGGTGGGGAGCGCCAGCGCGTGGCCATAGCCCGCGCCCTACTCTACGGCAAGACGACTCTGCTCGTGGACGAGGCGACCTCGGCCTTAGACAAGGAGACTGCCGCACGGGTTGAGGACACGCTACTGGCCCTCGACGGGGTGACCCTGATAGCCGTGACGCATCAGCTGGATGCGGAGCATGCCGCGCGCTATGACGAGGTGCTCGAGATGAAAGACGGTCGCCTTGCAGCCATGTAGCTGACCAGCTTTACCCCGGCAAGCGACCTGGATCCAGTGGTTGCGGCCATCAATATCGTACACTTTTGCCCCATATCGTGGTGATATGGCCGCATTCATGCAATTTGTGTACACTGTTTGCAAGCGTAATCGGTATCGCCCTATGCAAGGGGCGTGCGGCGCAAGGGGGCGTGCGGCGCCAACAGGGATGGCGCGATGCTAGGGTGCAGCGCCATACGAGAACACGGCGCCGCGTGGCGCAAGGGAGAGGAGCGCTGTGAACATCACCATCGATGGGCTGGCTGCCCTGCGGCTGATCCGCGCGGTACGAGCACAACGGATTGAGGGCCTTGGTCCCGAGGTGCTCTCCCTGCGCACGGGCCTCTCTGCCCCTGTCTTTGCCGAGGGCAAACGCTGGTCTGCCAAGCGCCTCTCTACGGCCTTGGCGCGCTTTGGGGACCTCTGCCCCTTTCCCACAAAACGGCCACTCGACATCGCGGTTCCCGCCAAGGACAAACGCCTGCGCATCTCTGGGATCAAGAACCACGTGTACGGACACCCACTTCCCAAGAACGCTTTCGTCGATCTTGGCTGCGGCGTCTCTGTGGCAGGGCCCGAGCTTCTGTTTGTCGAGATGGGCGCCTTTATGCAACCCGCAGTCCAGCTTATGCTGGGCCTCGAGCTCTGCGGTCGCTTCTCTCGCGATCCCATGGACCCGCGCGATGGTGAGGTGAGTTTCAACATTGAGCCCGCGACCACGCCAGAGGCCATCCTCTCGTATGTGGGGGCCTGCAGGGGCATGGCGGGACTCAGGCAGACCCGCGAACTCGCCCCTCTTGTCTGCGCGGGGGCATGGTCACCCACCGAATCCCTTATCGCTGCACTCGCGCTGCTCCCCTACCACCACCTGGGATATAACATGGCGCCGCTCACGCTCAACCCACGCGTACGCGTGAGCGATCCATGCATGGACGCGGGTAGCTCAGCTGTGCCTGTGGATATTCACACCAATGCCACCCATTCTCGCGTGCCAGACATCCTCTTTGGGAAGACGGGCGTGGGCCTTAACTACGACGGGGGCGTCCACCTGGAGCTTGAGCAGATTGCGCATGTGGCTGCCGAGGCGTCCCTGGCCACTGCCGAGACACCTTCGGCCCATGGGGTTGGCAGCCCTACCGATGGGTCCCGCGCAAGCAACATGGTGGTTGCCAGCCAAGCCGTGCAGGCTGCGATCCGTCAAGTCCGTGATAAGTATGTGGATGACCGCAGGCGCGACAGAGACCTATGGTCCCAGGGCCTGGCGGTCCTGCCGGTAACGAGAGAGGACCTCTACCAGAAAGGAGGACTCGATACCCTCATGATGCGGGTCATAGATACCATCGAGCACCTGGCCAAGCGAAAGGACACGGCTCGTTTTGAGGTGCCCGCATCACCCGCGCTCGCCCGGATGCGCCAGCGGCTTATTTGGATGCTGCTGCCAGGGGCGCGGGGCCGCCAGCTTGCCCGAGAGTATGAGCGTTACATGAGCACGCCTCACGGCCACATAGAGGAAGTGACCATTGTGTTCGTCTAAGGTCCACGCGAGGATGCCTGCGTGATGGGCCGGCACGTGGGTGCGAGACGTCACGGATACGGGGTACTTAAACAGTGTACACAAATCGCTGATTTCCAAACAAACTGGCCGAAATGCTTGATTTGTGTACACTAATGAAGATGGTGTCTCTCGATCCACGGATGAATAGTGTACACAAATGGCGAGATTCCCAACAAATTGGCGTAATTCGCCCATTTGTGTACACTATTGCTCGCACGCACACTATTGCTTGGGCACACTGCTGCCCGCGTGCACGCCGTTGCTTGGGCGCGCCGCTGCCCGCGCGTGCCGCTCTTGTCCGCCTCGCTACTCGACGACCTTGAGCGCCAGCGACAGCGGCACCTTCTTGATGTGGCGCATGTGCAGCAACGCCACCACGAGGTAGGTGATGAGGGCTACGACAAGGTCGATGACAACGATTTGCAGGGTCAACGTATAGACGTAATTGCCGTTTTGCGCAGCCAACATGAGCGTATACACCACGCCGATGAGCTCCCTGAGGATGGGCACGCTCACGAGCAGCGAAATGACCACGCCCACCGTGATGGAGCGCAGGTAGAGCTTGTCGATCTCACGATTCTTGTAGCCAAAGACCTTCATGTAGGCGATGGAGCGTGCGCTTCTGTCGATGAGCGTCTTGGTGAGCAGGTAGATGACGATGATGAAGATGGGGATCGAGAGCCATGTGACGACGTTCATGATGTCGCCATAGCTGTCTTCAAGCTGGTTGGCAATCTTGTCGGCATCTGCCGGGGTGTAGTCGGACGCAAGGTAGCGCCGGTTGAGGTCGAGCGCCTCGTTGGAGAAATATCCGTTGAAGTAGCCCTCGTCCTTGCCAAACATCCGGTTGAACGTGTCTATGCTCATGTACACGTTGGTCGAGACGGCAAACGAGGTCGCCCCATCAACCGTGATGTCGTAGGTGTTGCCCGTCGTGCGGTCGGTGAACGTGGCGGGATCGCCGAGCGTGATGCCGCACTTCTCAAGCAGACCGGCGTCTGCAACGATGCGCCCGCCGCTCACATCGATGCCGGTGTGGTATGAGGAGCCCTCCCGGATGCCATATATGGTGACTGTCTCGTTACTGTCATCGAGCGCGCGGCCGCACTCGAGCCGAGTGACGGCAAAGGGCTCTGCCTGGTCAATCGTGGCCTGACTCATCTTGACGGGGTTCACGGCGATGTCGAAATTGTCCACCTTCGAGACGTCAGCGACGAGGTTACCAAAGTCGTTGCGTTCGTCATCGCTAAGGGGAGCGATCTGCTCGCTCAACTCGTGCGCGTGCTTGAGCAAGGTGGTGAGCTGACCGTCGGTGGCACCAGAGAGGTCCACACCTTGCTTGGCCATGACCACGACAAACAGCTTGTGAAAGTTGGTATCGGCAAGATTGGTGAAGTCATCCACGCGATAGGCTCGCATAAGCAGCCTAAGCTCGTCGGAATCGTCCACGTCGGCCTTCGTGAGCTTGCTCATGAGGGCAAGTGCGCCAATGGCGTCCTTGTCAAAGTCACGAAAGCTCGAGCCTGCGGCCTGCAGGTCATTGGCCACATCCTCGATGAGGCCAAGGTCAATGCCGGCGTACCTCTCGTTGGTGGTGATCTTCTCGATGGCGGCCCATGCGGCTCGCTCGTCGGCAGTGCCGTCAATCCGCAGCTCGTCCTTGAGCGTATAGATGTGCTCCGCCACGATGCCGCGCTTCAGCTCGACCGCATAGCTGCGAACCGACGGCATGACGGAGAGCGAGAAGAGCAACAGCGTGTTGGCGACGAGGATGCCCACGAACAGTACGACGAAGCTCGAGGTGTTGCGCAGGAAGACGCGCAGGCGAAAGCGCTGCACGTAGCCCATGCCCTCGGGCAGCGACGACTCCTTCTTCGCACCCCTGCTACCCCGCACCTCGCCGCGCAAAAATTGCAGCGGCGTAAGGCGCAGCTTGAGCAAAAGGCCAACGAGAAGGATTGCGAACAGCAGCACAAGCGGCACGAGGACCGTCTTGAGGTGGATGTCAGGATGGAAGCTGCGCACGTAGGGAGGCAGGCTGTATGTGTTGTAATACGACTTTCGGATAGTGTTCTCCACCGGGATGGCGTATCCAAGGCCCAGCAGGCAGCCCACCACACCCACGATCATCGGCAGCGTGAGGTAGTGCCTGACCAGCTCGCCCTTTGTGTAGCCCATCGAGAGCAGCGTGCCGATGGCACTGCTCTCCTGCTCGATGGTGGCATTGGTGAGCAGCACAAAGATGAAGGCGAGGACGATCGTGAGGATGACCGTGAGGGTCAGGGCCGTGCTAAGGTCGCCCTCGTTGTCGCCCGTGGCATAGCTGATACCCTGGTTGTACTCGTAGTCGATCATGTCGCCCACCGAGACGCCGTGGTCGACGAGCACCTTGACCATGCGCTTCTCACGGCTGACGCGATCGGCCAGGGACAGGTTGTGGTCACCGAAGAAGAACGAGTATGTGAAGGTCTGGTCACCCTTGGCCAGCGCGTCACGTGCCCCCGACCTGACTTGACCCACGCCAAACGTGAGGGCGTTGTACACGACGTCAGCATTGTTCTTGAAGAGCGTGACGTAGTCGGAGAAGGTCACGATGCCGCAGATTGTGAACGCCTTGCCGTCGAACTCCACGGTATCGCCCAAGGACAGCTTGTTGTTCTGCATGAACACACGGTCGAGCGCCACTTCGTCGTCTGTCTCGGGCGCGCGGCCCTCGGTATAGCTCACCTCATCGAAGCCCTCGCGGTCACCATAGAGGCGAACCGTCGTGTCGTCGATGGTGCGACCGGGGATGGTGAGGCTGGCATCGTAGCTAAAGTTCTCGTGCACCGTACAGCCCAGCGCCTCGACATCCTTGATGGCATCTGCCTTAGCCTTGAAGTCGGTCATGAAGCGACCGTCCTCGACGTTGTACTTCTCGCGCATGCCGCTCATCATGTCGATGTTGTTTTGCGCCGCCTGCATGTAGCCGTTGCCGAGACCTACGGCCATCATCAGCAGGATCAGCAGCCCAATATAGCGCCCGAGGTTATGTTTGATCGAGCGCGGGTAACGCTTGCCAAGAGGAGACATCTGCACGCCCCCTTACCAAGTCAGCTCGGACGCGGGCGCAGGGGTGGGATTGGCCTCGTCCTCGACGAGAAGGCCGTCGCGCAGGCGCAGGATGTGGTTGCTCATCCTGCAGATGGCATCGTTGTGCGTAACGATGACCATCGTGGTGCCAAAGTCCTGGTTAACGCGCTCCATGAGCTCCAGGATCTCCTTGGACGTCTTGTAGTCGAGCGCACCTGTGGGCTCGTCGCACAGCAACAGGCCGGGCGCCTTCACGAGGGCGCGACCGATGGCGCAGCGCTGCTGCTGGCCACCCGAAATCTGGTTGGGAAACTTGTTGCGATGCTCCCAGAGGCCAAGCGAGTGCAGCAGGTCATCCACGGACAGCGGCTCCTTGGAGAGGTACTCGCAAACCTCGATGTTCTCGCGTACCGTAAGGTCGGGCACGAGGTTGTAGAACTGGAAGATGAAGCCAAGCTCGCGTCTGCGGTACTCCACAAGCTCCTTGCCGGCAATCTTGGTGATGTCGGTATCACCCACGATGATGCTGCCGGCGTCTGCGGTCTCAAGGCCACCCACAACGTTCAAGAACGTCGACTTGCCCGAGCCCGATGGGCCGAGAAGGACGCAGATCTCACCCTTGGTGATGGTGCAGTCGATGCCTCTCAGCACCTTGACGCGCGCCTCTCCCTCACCATAGTGCTTCTCGACGCCCTTGACGACGAGGTATGCCTCACGTTCTGCCATGCTGCCTCCCCCTTCTTCCCGTGCGGATGACGACGGGTGTCGGGCTGCCACTTGGAGTTTGAAAAGTATAACTCCTGGTCGCCCGCGCGGGCAAGCGCATCGAAGTTGCGCCGACTCATTCACAGTCGGAAAGGCACATTGGCAAATCTCGGAGCCCGCTCGTGGGGGCGTACGCAGTACAGGTATGGCATGCGGGTTCCATCGAGAATGCGGGCGCGAGACGGGACGGATGCGGGAGGGGTACGCGAACAGTGTACACAAATCGCTGAGTTTCAAGCAAATTGGGCCGGACACTTGATTTGTGTACACTAATGAGAGTGGCGTCTCTCGGCCCAAGTATGAATAGTGTACACAAATGGCGAAATTCCCGGCATATCGCCGCAATTTGCCCATTTGTGTACACTGTTGTTCGCGTACGCAGTTCGCGCGCACGCGCGCAGCTGCTTGAGGCATGTGCGCGCCATTGCCTCATCCGTCGCCGCTGCTGCGGAGCAGTCCGCGCATGACCTGCTCGGGGCTAGCCCCATCGTAGCGGGCAAGTGCCGTGATCTTCTCGCGCAGGCGCAGCTCGTGGAGGTCGTCCTCGAGTTCGCGCAGGCGGGCACGCAGCTCGTCGATCTCGCGCTCTCGCTCCTGCGCGCGCTCCTGCATGTCTAGGATGCGCACCACGCCGGCAAGGTTGATGCCCTCGTCCGTGAGCTTGCTGATGAGGTTGAGCCGCTCGATGTCGCTGCGGGAGTACAGGCGCGTGTTGCCGCGCGAGCGCCCGGGGTTCACGAGGCCCTTCTGCTCGTACACGCGAAGGGTCTGTGGGTGCATGCCCGTAAGCTCGGCGGCAACGCTTATCATGTAGAGGGGCTTATCCCTCCCAGCGTCGGCGACCCCGCTAGCGTCACTGCTGGCGTCCCTGCCGGAAGCCTCGTCGCTACTCGACATAGCGCTCAACGTCCTTCCTGTAGGCGCGCGTGTCACCCTGCCTCAGCGACTCGAGCGCGTCACGCTCCTTTGCGGAGAGGTGCGCAGGCACCTGGACCTTGACCGTCACGTACAGGGCGCCCTTTCCGCCCTTGTGCCTCACGTCCTCGGCTCCCATGTTGCGGAAGCGGAAGGTCTTGCCGTCCTGCGTACCGGCGGGGACCTTGAGCATGACCTCCGTGCCGTCGGGCGTGGGCACCTTGACGCTCGCGCCCAAGGCAGCCTCCCACATGCTGATGGGAAGGTTCATCTTGACGTCCGCGCCGTCGCGCTTGAAGAGGGGGTGCTCGGCGACCTTGGTGGTCACCACGAGGTCGCCGCGGGAGCCGCCGTTCACCCCATACTCCCCGCGCCCACGGTAGCGCAGTTTGCCACCGTCTACCGCGCCTGCGGGTACCTTGACGGTCAGCGACTGGCGCTCCCCCGTGGAGGGAATCGTGTAGCTCACCTTGCGCTGCGTGCCCTTAAAGGCCTCGTCCGCGCTGACCTCGACGGTCATCGTGAGATCTGAGCCCTTGGCGGGACGGCTTGCGCGCGCACCCGCCGCACCCTGGCCACCAAAGATGCTCGAGAAGTCAAAGCCCGAGAACGCGCCGTCGCCGCTGCGAATGTTCTCAAAGATATCCGCCCAGTCCGCGCCGTTCACGTTGGTGGTGTAGGTGTAGCCCCCCCGGTTGCGGCCACCTGACCCCCCAAAGTCCGAGCCAGGGATGCCGCCAAACATCAGGAGCTGGTCGTACTCCTTACGCTTCTCGGGATCGGACAGGGTGGTGTAGGCCTCGCTGACCTCCTTGAACTTCTGCTCATCCCCGCCGGCGTCCGGGTGGTACTTGGCCGCGAGCTTGCGGAACGCCTTTTTTATCTGATCATCCGTGGCGTCACGCTTCACGCCAAGGATGTCATAGTAGCTTCTCTTTCCTGCCATGAGGCAGACGCCTCCTTTCGTTGTGTCGATGGGCGAAGGGCCCTCCCGACCACGGTTGCACCCCTCGCCCACCAGTCGTGCGTACATATCTGCGCCCGAACCATCAGGCTCGGGCGCCTCGTTAGCTCAAGATTACCCCTTACCCTACCCCTTCACCTGCGGCAGCGTCAGAGGGAGCGGACTCGCCCCCGGCGTCCTCTGGGGAGTTGGGGTCAGGCTCTGGCGCGGGGCGCTTGGGCCCACCGCACGAGACGGTCACCATCGCGCTGCGGATGACCTTGCCCCCCATCCGATAGCCCTTCTGATACACCTGCGCCACCGTCTCGTCGAAGACATCGTGATTCTCCTCGCGACCGACCGCCTGGTGGACCATGGGGTCAAAGGCCTCGCCCACGGGGTCGATGACCTCGACACCCTCCCTGTTGAGGGCCGCGTACATCTTGTCGTGAATGGCCTCGACCCCCTCGACGAACTGCATGACGGCCGCGTCGTCTGAGCTATTCTCGGCGGCGTGCTTGCAGGCACGCTCCATGTCATCGAGCACAGGCAGAAGGCTGAGCACCAGCTTCTCGGCGGCACGGTCCTTCTCGGCAAGACGCTCCTGGGCTGTGCGGCGGCGGAAGTTCTCCCAGTCGGCCTGCAGGCGCGTGAGGCGAGCCAGGGAATCGGCTGCCTTCTGCTTGGCGGACTCGATCTCCCACGCCGCTTCATCAAGCTTGCCCCTCAGCTCGTCGCGTTCCCGGCAGAGCCGCTCGGCAACAAGCTTGAGGTCGCGTTCCGCCGCCTGCTCACCTGCACGGATGGCCGCCTCGACCTTCGCCCGCTCTTCCTCGTCGGAACCGGAGGCATCCTGGGTGTCCTGGGCATCCTTGGTGCCGACCTTTTCGGCGCTGGCGACGTCCCGATCACCATCCTTGGCAGTATCCCCAGACTCGTTCTTGGACCTATCGGTCGCACCTTCGTCGGCCTGGGACGCGGTCGCATCGGCAGCTGCCTCGTCCTGCTCGCCCTCGACCTCGATAGGCACCTTCACGTCACCCTCCTTTGGACCCTCCTGGGGGACGGCCGTATGGGCCGCCCTGCGCGTATCTTTGGCGAACCACATCGTCCGTCACCCCTACTTGCTGCCCTTGTCGTCATCCACAACCTCGTAGTCGGCGTCCACCACATCGTCGGTATTGCCAGTGGCCTGTGCGCCCGAGGTACCGCTGGTGCCGGAGGCCTGCTCGTTCGTGTCGGAGTAGACGATCTCCGCCAGCTTGTGACCGGCATTCTGGAGTCTCTCGCCCGCAGCCTTGATGGCCTCGGTGTCGGTGCCGTCAAGGGCCTTCTTCGCGTCGGCCACGGCAGCCTCGACCTCAGACTTGACGTCGGCGGGAGCCTTGTCGCCCAGGTCCTTGAGCGTCTGCTCGGTTGAGTAGCACAGCGAGTCGGTTTGGTTGCGGACCTCGATCTCGTCCTTGTGCTTCTTGTCCTCCTCGGCATGGGACTCCGCGTCCTTGACCATGCGATCAACCTCATCGTCCGAGAGCGCGGTGGAGCCAGAGATCGTGATCTGCTGTTGCTTGCCAGTGCCCTTGTCCTTGGCGGTGACCTTCACGATGCCGTTGGCGTCAATGTCAAAGGTGACCTCTATCTGAGGCACACCGCGACGCGCCGAGGGAATACCAGTCAGGTTGAACTTGCCCAGGCTCTTGTTGTCACGAGCCATCTCGCGCTCACCCTGCAAGACGTTGATCTCGACGGACGTCTGGTTGTCGGCAGCCGTGGAATAGATCTCGGACTTGCTCGTCGGGATCGTGGTGTTGCGGTCGATCATCTTTGTCATGATGCCGCCCATGGTCTCGACACCAAGCGATAGTGGGGTCACGTCGAGCAGGAGGATGCCCGAGACGTCACCGGTCAGGACGCCACCTTGGACGGCGGCACCGTCCGCTACGACCTCGTCGGGGTTCACTGACATGTTGGGCTGCTTGCCGGTCATCTGCTTGACAAGCTCCTGCACGGCGGGCATGCGGCTCGAGCCACCGACGAGGATGACCTCGTTGATGTCAGAGAGCTTCAGATTCGCGTCATGAAGGGCGCTCGTGACGGGCGTCTTGCAGCGCTCGAGCAGGTCGCGCGTGATGCGCTCGAACTCGGCACGCGTCAGCGTGTACATGAGGTTCTTGGGGCCGCTGGCGTCCATGGCAATAAAGGGCAGGTTGATGTCCGCCTGCTGGGCGCTAGAGAGCTCCTTCTTGGCGTTCTCTGCGGCCTCCTTCAGGCGCTGCAGGGCCATGGGGTCGCCTCGCAGGTCAATGCCGTTCTCCTTCTGGAACTTCTCGCTCATCCAGTCGATGATCTTCTGGTCCCAGTCGTCGCCGCCCAGGTGGTTGTCGCCGTTGGTGGCGAGCACCTCCACCACGCCGTCCGCGAGATCGAGGATCGAGACGTCAAACGTGCCGCCGCCCAGGTCGAAGACCAGGACCTTCTGCTCGCTGTGCTGCTTGTCAAGACCGTAGGCAAGCGCCGCCGCAGTGGGCTCGTTGACGATGCGCTGCACGTTGAGGCCGGCGATCTTGCCGGCGTCCTTGGTGGCCTGGCGCTGGGCGTCGTTGAAGTAGGCAGGAACGGTGATGACCGCGTCGGTGACCGTCTCGCCCAGGTACTTCTCGGCGTCCGCCTTCATCTTCGAGAGGATCATGGCGCTGACCTGCTCGGGTGTGAAGTCCTCGCCTTCGATCTCGACCACCGCGCGCCCGCCGGTACCGGGCTTGACGGTATAGGGGATGGTCTTGAGCTCGGAGCCAACCTCGTCGTAGCGACGGCCCATGAAGCGCTTGATCGAGAAGACCGTGTTCTTGGGGTTGGTGACCGCCTGGTTCTTTGCGGCCTTACCGACGATGCGGTCGCCGTCTTGGCGGAAACCGACGACGGAGGGTGTGGTACGGTCGCCCTCGGCGTTTACTATGATGGTGGGCTCGCCACCCTCGAGAACCGCCATCGCGGAGTTGGTGGTGCCCAGATCGATGCCCAAAATCTTGCTCATACGCTATCCTTTCCCTTGTCCGCCCGATACTTCACGTGCCCGGCAGACATTGTCTGCATTTCTTTACGCTTCTCTTGTTCCCCTGCATTTTGATTCTATACATTATCTAAGTCTCTTCATGCTAGATTTTTTTATTCGATCCCCTTGAGGCTCGCGAGGGCAGCGTCGGCCATCCTCGGGTGATGTCCCTATCCTTATCTGTTGTACCTCTCCTTATCAAAGGGCTGCGTCTTAGGGCTGCGTCTTAGCCACATCTTATAGCTGCGCTTACTTCATATGCGCACACTTATTTGATATCTATGGATGATATAATAGAAATGGTAGGAAGATGAAGGTCCGTGCGGCATAGCCCGCAGCTGGAACCCTCGCCTACCCTTGTTATGCAGAGCGCTCTGGAAAGGACTTCACCGTGTCAGAGAACGACCAGCTGCTTGCAGAGATCAAGCTTGACCAGTTCTCGCCCACGCCTCTCTATAGGCAAGTGGCAGAAGGCTTGCGCGATAGAATTGTGTCAGGGGAGCTCGCCGTAGGAACGGCCCTGCCCACAGAGAATACGATCAGCGAGGCCCTCGGTATCGGGATCTCAACCGTGCGTTGCGCCTATGCGACCCTCGTGAAGGAGGGCCTTGTGACGCGCAGGCCACGGCGTGGGTCCTTTGTCTCTAGCCCCGAGCTCGCCCGGCAGCTTGATGGGCTCTATAGCTTCTCGTCGGAGACACGACGCCTGGGCAGGGTGCCAAGCACCAAGGTGATCTCGTTTACGGAGACCACCCCCTCTCCCGAGGTCAAGCTACAACTTGGACTCACCTCAAGAGAGAGGATCTTTGAGATCATACGCGTCAGGTTTGCTGACGATATCCCCATTATGCTCGAAGGTTCTCATGTGCCTGTCCGGATCTGTCCCAAACTCACCAAGAAAGATGTCGAGGGATCCCTGTACGAGACGATAACCCGGGCTTCTGGTTCGGCGCCAGCCGAGGCCCACGAGGTGCACAAGGCGGTGGTTCTCGATGCGGAGCAGGCACGGGTCCTTGGCAGGGAAGCGGGCGCGCCTGCCTTCCTGATCTTTCGCACCACCCAAAACACACGCGGCGAGAAGTTCGAGTACTGCGTGTCGGTCTGTCCAGCCGACTCAACGCACTACGAGATTATGCTCAGTCCTGACAGCACGTCCATCTCCAAGGTACAGGCACGGTAGCGAGGGGCACAAACTTAAGATCGGAGGCCTACAGATGAGGCTACTTATCGCATCCGATATCCACGGGGCGGCTGACTGGTGCGCCCGCCTGATGAAGGTCATCGAGGCCGAGAACCCCGATCGCGTCGTTCTTCTTGGTGATTTGCTCTATCATGGGCCACGCAATGACCTGCCCCGCGACTACGCGCCCAAGCGTGTGATAGAGATGCTCAACTCTATTGCCATGCAGGTGATCGCAGTCAGGGGTAACTGCGACGCCGAGGTCGACCAGATGGTGCTGGACTTTCCCTGCATGGCCGACTACAACGTGCTCTGGGACCCCGGCGCCACGAACCCCGTCACGGGAGGACGGGGGCGCGAGCTCTTTCTCACCCACGGCCACGTGTGGGGGCCTGGCATCCACAACAGCGCGGATGCGTGGCCTACGCTGCCGGCGGGGGCAGCCCTTGTGTACGGACACACGCACAAGTGGGTGCTCGAGACGCACGCCGATGGGCATCCGCACGCGGGCGTCACGGTCTTCAACCCGGGCAGCGTAGGCATACCCAAGGACGAGATCCACGGCTATGGCATCTACGAGAACGGGCGCTTTGAGCACCACTCCCTTGGTGATGAGTGAGGCAAGAGCGGCGCGGTACCATGTTGAGGGGGTACGGCGAGCGCAGAGTGCGGTTTTTGGTGAGGCGCCGGGGCAGAGTGCGGTTTTCCGTGAGGCGGCGCCGCGTTTGCGCAGGTGAGGAAAAGCGCATTCTACGGAAAAGCGCATTCTTGCCTCGGGACATCACGGAAAAGCGCATTCTGGGCACGGGTCCTCACGGAAAGGCGCATTCTGCGAGCCTCGGACCAACCAAACTGCGCTTTTCCGTGAGGCGCCCTGGGCTGTCTGGGCCGTCGCCGATCCGGGCCGTCGCCTGCCCGTCGCCTGCCTTTCGCGACCCAAATTTCATCTCGATCGTGCATTGTGCTCGAGGGGAAGGTAACGGAACGTAGGCGGACGACCCCCCCGACTGATCGGATCGCGCGCACTACCCACGTCACATCCGAGCTCCGAGTCGGGTATCCTTAGGGAGAAAAAAGCGAGGCACTGTACAGAGATAACACTGGGCGTCATGCGATGCGGCCTCGCGACAGGAAATCGGAGTCACCATGCCCATCAACATCCCAGACGGTCTGCCCGCCAAGAAGACCCTTCGGCAAGAGCGCATCTTTGCACTCGAGGAGGAGGCTGCCGATCGCCAGGAGATACGTCCCCTCGACGTTGTCATCCTCAACCTCATGCCCACCAAGATCGAGACCGAGACGCAGATCCTGCGCCTCATCTCAAAGTCGCCCTTGCAGGTAAATTGCGACTTCATGCGCGTCTCGTCCCATGAGGCCACCCACGTGTCCCAAGACCACCTTGTTAAGTTCTACGACACCTTCGACAGCTTCGAGAGCAAAAACTACGACGGCATGATCATCACGGGTGCGCCCGTAGAGCAGCTAGCCTTCGAGGAGGTAGACTACTGGGATGAGCTCTGCCAAATCATCGACTGGTCGCAGGAGCACGTCTTCTCCACCATGTATCTGTGCTGGGGAGCCCTCGCAGGCCTCTACCACCTGTACGACATTCCCAAGAGACAGCTGCCCGCCAAGCTCTTTGGCGTGTTCATGCAGCGCCTGTGCGACGAGTATAACTTTCTCACGAACGGCTTTGATGAGGTGCACGGTATGCCGCACTCTCGCCACGCCGCAATTGAGACGACGGAGCTTGCCAAGCACCCGGAACTGCACGTACTCTCCGAGGGTTTCTCGAGCGGACCTGCGCTCATCGCCACGCGCGACTTTCACGAGGTGTACGTGACCGGACACTTTGAGTATGGGCGTGACACGCTCTCGGACGAGTACTGGCGCGACTTCAAGAGTGGCCTGCCCATCCGTGTGCCCGAGCGCTACTTTCCCGATGACAACCCCGAGAGACAGCCCATCTTCACGTGGCGGGCACATGCCAACCTGCTCTATCGTAACTGGCTCAACTGGGTGTACCAGATGACGCCGTATGACCTCTCGCGGATACCGGCAGAGATCGCCAGGCTGCGTGACGGCTCAAACGGCACGATCGACAAGTTCGGGGCGTAGGCGGGCGAACTCGGGCATGGGCGTAGGCGGGCGCGATGTTCTGACACGCGCGCGCGGCGCAGGCACCCCTGTGGCCGCACGCGCCGCAGGATCTAGCGCATTTTGGCCTTGAGAGCTGCGGCGGCCCCGCGCGGGTCGCTTGCAGAGACGATGGCGCGACCGACAAGGACGATGTCTGGCTCCGCCTCGACCACGCGGTCAATGGTATCCATTCCGATGTGACCGACAACCGCCACCATCACATGGCTCAGCTGCTCGTTGAGCTCACGCAGCGCCTCGAGTGGTGCGGCGTTCCCAGCCTCTCCCAGGTCAGAGACCTCGCTAAGCTCCGCGCCGTCGGCACCGAGGCCAGATGGCACAACGACGGACCTGACGCCCAGTGTCTCGAGCTCGAGCGCACGCGCCACGTAGCCCTCTATGCCGGCGAGGTCACCCACGACATGACCAGCGTGCTGTTGCGCCACGCCGAGCACCGCGCGAAAGGTCTCGTCGGAGGCAAGGCCCATCACACTCACGACGTCCGCACCATACTCAAAGCACTTCTCGGACACGTAGCCGCCGCTGTGAAAGATCTTCGCATCGGCGAGCACCGTCTTGTCCGGAAAGGCGTGTTTCACGTGGCGCACGAGCGAGAGACCCTCTTCGACCAGCAGCGGATAGCCGACCTCAATAATGTCCACGGAGTCTCGTGTGGCGAGCACCAGGTCAAGGCAATCCTCCACACTTGGAGAGTCAAGGGTCAACTGCAGCTTCATTGGCATGAGAACCTCCCGTCAAAAACGTCACCCTCTCACTCTATCATCGGCGATCCCACAACAGGCTTTCCCTCATCGGGCATTTCGCTTACCGGCACCTGAGCACGGGTCACCGGTAGAGCTAAGAGACGATTCCGAGAATCATGCATGATTCAGAGGGTTATATGTGGAGAGTTGAACACAAGCATAGACGCCCCCTGCAAACGAGTTGTTGTTGAGCGATACTTATGTTTATGACTAACTTATTCGCCGAGCTCGGGCTCAACGAGCAGATACTTGAGGGCGTCGAGGCCCTCGGCTTTACGGTCCCCACCCCCGTCCAAAGCAAGGCCATTCCAGAGGTGCTTGCCGGACGAGACATCATAGCCTCCGCACAGACGGGCACGGGAAAGACGGCGGCCTTCGCGCTACCCATCTTGCAGGTTATAGCCGAGGCCTCTCGCACGGCCCGCGAACAGCAGGCGGCAGAAATCGCCGCCGACCGTAGGAGGAAAGCGGGTGAGGGCGCCTCGTGCGACGACCTCGCCGTCGCAGAAAAGGCCGTCTCTAGCAATGAGGGCGCGGCCAGTGGAAACGACTCGCCACCTGTCCTTGCCGACGCGATCGAGAAGGGTGCGTCAACCTCCGCGAAGGTGAATCCCGACGGGAGTGTCGCCAAGCCACGAAGGCGTCACCATATCAAGAAAAAGCTGGGAACATCGAGCTCAAGGGCCGAGAAGGCTAAGACGAAGCGGCCGGGGGCAGGCGGTAGCTCGGCTACGGCTGCCGGCAGCGGTGCGCCCAAGCCAAAACCCAGACGCACGTCTCGCCGCCGCAAGGGCGCGCGCAAACAGGGAGACAATGCCCTCTCAAGGCAGGCGGATCCCAACGCCCATCCCTTTGGGCCATTCGCTCTGGTGGTGACCCCCACGCGCGAGCTCGCAGCGCAAATCGAGGAGGTCGTCTCTGTCGTCTGCGAGAAGACCGGACAGAGGGCCGTCGTCGTCATGGGAGGCGCAAAGTTCAAGCGCCAGATCAAGGGACTCGAGGCAGGCTGCGACCTGCTCGTGGCCACGCCGGGACGCCTCATCGACCTCATGGATCACGACCACGTGAACCTCGACTGCGTGCAGTGCCTGGTGCTCGACGAGGCCGACCGCATGCTTGACATGGGCTTCTGGCCCAGCGTTCGCCGCATTGTCGCGGCCTGTCCAAAGAAGCGCCAGACGCTGCTCTTCTCGGCCACCATTCCCCCTTCCATCAAGGGCACGGTCGACGCGATGCTCACCGATCCCGTCACCATCGAGATCGCCCGCGTGGGACAAACCGCAGAGACTGTGGAGGAGCATCTTTGTCCCGTGGTCCAGAGCCAGAAGATCCAGCTCCTTGAGGCCCTCCTTAACACGGGTGGCGCCTCGGGAGAGAGGCCCGACCGTATACTCGTGTTCTGCCGCACCAAGCGTCGCGCCGATGACCTGGAGAAGCACCTCAAGAAGACAGGCATCAGGGTTGATGTCATGCATGCGGATCGTCCCCAAAAGGCGCGCGAGCGAGCGCTCGAGAGCTTTCGTGGGGGCAAGGTGCAGGTCCTCGTGGCAACCGACGTGATGAGCCGCGGCATCGACGTGAGCGGCATTGACGCTGTCGTGAACTTTGACGTGCCCATGGACCCCGAGGATTACGTGCATCGCATTGGCCGCACGGGACGAGCCGGAGCCACCGGTCATGCCTACACCTTCGTCGCGCCCGACGAGATAACCCCCCTGCGTGAGATCGAGTACTTTACCAGAAAGCTCGTGCCGCTCTGGGAGCTGGCGGGCTTTGACTACGACGAGACGCGCATCGTCCCTAACGATCACCGATCCACCACGAAGCCCACGCGCAACCTCTTTAGCGGCTCGCGCGGTCGTGGTCGTGGCTTTGGCGGCGGTCGCTACGGCAGGCACTACTAAGAGAACTGCGGGGAGGCGTCTTGGGTACGCCGCCGATAGGCTTCCTTACTCACGCATGCGCCCGAAGAGGAGCGCCTACCCATACCGGCTCCCATCCCTGGTGTGAGCTGCCTTGCTCGTGCGCATGCCTGAAGAGGAGTCCATCCCAAGAGGAGCCCGCCTCTTTGCTCAAGACGTCTATATCAAGAAGGCTCGGCGCCCGCCTACGATAGACGGGCGCCGCAATCGTCCCGCGTACACGCACATGACACGTACCATGCGTCTCTTGCGCTACGCTCCTGTACGAGCGGCCTCGACACTTGCAAGGGTCTCTTGGCCACCTTCGGCTGGAGCCTCGGCCTCGGCAACGTGCCTGTGGCCCAACTCGGACCACTCGGGGTCCTCATCAGGCAGAGAGCCTGCCTTGGTGGTGAAAAACTCCTTCAGACAATTGTATGTCACGATGATGCCCAGGACCATGAGGAGTACCGCAAAGACGAGCTGCAGCCCCTTGGTAGACAGCACCTCAAGAGTGGGGCCAGCGGCGAGCGCAACCACACAGCCCCATGCGCTCATTGCGAGCGACGTGAAGGTACAGGCAAGCAGAAACGCCACTGGCACATAGAGCATGAAGCCCTTACGACCGGTCGCCTTGCAGAAGACGGCGAGCGTGATCATGGTCATGCCACCCAAAAGTTGGTTGGACGCGCCAAAGAGCGGCCAGATATTGAGGTACCCGCCAAAGGTAAGCGCGCAGCCTACGATCAAAGTGAGAATGGTCGCGAACCAGGTGTTGGTGACAACCCCCATTGCGCCCGTACGCCCGGTCTCCGACGAGGCGGCGTCACCGGTCTTGAGAAAGAACTCCTGAAATGAGGTGCGGGCAACGCGCGCGACGGCATCGAGCGAGGTGAGCGCTAGCGCTGAGACGTTCATGGTCATGAACACGGTCGAGAAGGTCGCGTCGATGCCGACGGTCCCCATACCCCGCGCGACGCCAGCGGCGAATATCTGAAACGGCGTACTCGCGGCACCACCAACGTTGAGGGCACCGGTGCCAGAGGTGTTCATGTCACCGAACATGATGCCCGCAATGACGACGGCGAGCACGCCCACAAAGCTCTCGAGCACCATGGCGCCAAAGCCCACGGACAGCATGTCTGGCTCCCGGGCTATCTGCTTAGAAGAGGTCCCGGAGCTCACGAGGCTGTGAAATCCCGAGAGAGCGCCACAGGCCACGGAGACAAATAGCAGCGGAAAGAGATAGTTGCCCTTTGCAGCGAGCGCAGAGAGCGTCTGGGACGAGACGACCATCGGTGCGGTCATGGTGGCCCTGCCGTTCACACCCATAACGAAGATGCCTACGACAGCACAGGCGATCATCGCGACCATCATGATGGTCGTGAGATAGTCTCTTGGCTGCTTGAGCACCTGGATGGGTACGGCACTGGCAAACACGAGATAGACCATCACGACGGCAATCCAGCCGTTGAGGCTCAGGTACAGCGGAAACGCCATGCCGAGCGCAAACATGAGGGCAATGAGCACGATCGCAAGGGCGAGCTGCCTTGCTCCGGTGAGCTTGAACCTGCGGCTCGCCCAGCCAAACGCGACGGCGACAAAGGTAAAGAGAATCGAGATCGTACCTGCGGCACCGGCCGCATAGGACTTGGCGACGTCGATGGTGCCCGCCTCACCAATGGTCGTTTTGAAGGTGCCCGCAACCATAGAGGTGAAGGCAGCGATAACGATGCAACAAAAGAGCCAGATGAAGAGCAGAAACAGACGGCGTCCCGTTCTGCCTATGTACTTCTCGATGAGCAACCCCAAGGACTTGCCGTTGTTCTTGACCGAGGCGTACAGGGCGCCAAAGTCATGTACGGCACCAAAGAATACGCCTCCGACGATCACCCACAGAAGCACCGGTAGCCAGCCGAACATCATGGCCACGATAGTCCCCGTCACAGGACCTGCCCCACAGATGGACGAGAACTGGTGCGCAAAGACCGAGAAACGCGAGGAGGGAGTGAAGTCCTTTCCGTCCTCCATGCGTACAGCCGGCGTCAGCGCATTCCGGTCGATGCCCCAGGTTCGTGCCATCCAGCGCCCGTATGCGATGTAACCGATGATGAGAGCCACCGCCGCAACGATGATGACTACCAGACCATTCACATTCATACGCTTGCCTCCCTCACAGGATCACGGCGCAGGTACGCGGACCATGGTACAAACGCCGACCCGTCACGAGCGCCTCTCTTTGACCTTACGTCGTGGCTCAACAGAGCCGTTTCCCGTCTTGCCACGTTGTTGCGTTGGACATGGTAGGCTTATTGGAGTGAAGGCCACTCGCCACTTACCAAACCGAAACGTCCGCTTAATGCAACCCAATCCCAGGGATAGGACCTGGTGTTTTCGAGGCGCAGGGAATGGGACGCTGGGGGTTAGGGTAGAGATGGGGGTCCGTCGCCCCACCGCAGGAGGATGGTCGCTCGCCACGCCACGTCTTGCCGGGCCTCGCCGCGCTAGGGTCACGCTGCGCTGAGCCAGGATTGCATCGGTTTTTGGTAGCCGTCGCGGGGATACAGAGCACGTCCTTTGGTGACGGTACGCACGCAGAGTGCGGTTTTGCGTGAGTGGTCGGGGACAGAGTGCGCTTTTGCGTGAGGTGCCGGGGTCAGAGTGCGCTTTTGCGTGAGGGCCCACGGCCAGAATGCGCTTTTGCGTGAGGTGCCGGGGCCAGAGTGCACTTTTGCGTGAGGTGGGTCTACGTTTGCGCAGGTGAGGAAAAGCGCATTTTACGGAAAGGCGCATTCTGCAACCCGTGCTGTACGGAAAAGCGCATTCTGTATGAAGTTCTCACGGAAAGGCGCACTCTGGGATCTTTGCGTGAGGCGCCGGGGACAGAGTGCGCTTTTCCGTGAGGGCCCACGGCCAGAGTGCACTTTTGCGTGAGGCGGGTCGGCGTTTGCGCAGGTGAGGAAAAGCGCACTCTACGGAAAAGCGCATTCTGTGGTCGCGACGTTACCAAAAGGCGCATTCCGTATCGTATCGATCACGTAGAGTGCACCTTTCCGTGAGGCGCACTCCGCGCAACCGCCGCGCGCTGATGACCCTCATCCAGCAGGATCATCCTCCACATCAACTTCCCCCGATGACAAACCTAGGCAGACGAGACGGCGCGACGCAGGCACCAATCGCCACCGCTTACAGCGCCCAGACGGGAAACGCCCAGGCACGATCACTCACGGGAAACGTGTCTCCCGTCATGCAGAGTATGCAGCCCGTCCCAATCTTACGCCTAAAGACGGAAAGACCCTCGGGTACATCATCAGCGGCAACGGGATCAAGCACCCCAAGGTTTCGCGCATCACCCCTGCTAGGAGAGGCCGTCTTCTTGATCTCAATCGGATAGAGCGTACCATCTCTTTCCATGAGCAGGTCGATCTCCTTCCCGTCGCTGCTCCGAAAGAAGAAGAGAGGGACACGCCGCCCCGCGTTCGCAAAGCCCCTGTACACCTCTCCAAAGGCGTAGGTCTCAAAGATCTGTCCACTCATCGCGCCCACCTCAAGCGCCTGCGGGTTGCTCCAGCCAGTAAGGTATGCAGCAAGGCCGGTATCCAGAAAGTGCATGATTGGCCGCTTACTCAAGCGCTTGAGCAAGTTGTTCGAGTAGGGCTCGACCAGCTTAATGAGATACGTACTTACAAGAAGTGAGAGCCAGGTCTTGGCAGTCTTCTCGCTGACGTCGGCGATGCGAGCAAGCTCTGCGTAGACAACGGGCCTCGAGGTGAGCGCCGCACACGCCGCCATGAAGTGACGGAACCTAAGCGCGTCTCCCACTTGAGCGAGGTCTCGTATATCCCGCATGACATACGTGTCGAGGTATGATTCGTATCCAGCTGACCTCAGGTCCTCGGGCAACGCGCGTATGGCCGGCAGTGATCCCGCACAGATCCGCCCGTAAACCTCGGTGACGTCCAGCGGCGTGCACAGAGCCGCCCGACGAGTGAAGTAGTCTGGGCTGGGATCATACGACTCAGAGGGAAGCCCCTCCATCTCTGCATTGGATAAGCCCAGCATCTCGATAATGCCCACGCGTCCCGCAAGTGACTCCGAGACCTCCCTCATCAAATGGAGCGGCTGGGACCCAGTGAGCCACACGCTCCCAAGCTGGGAGGAGGTATCGACAACCTCCTTGATATAAGGGAGAAGCTCTGGTGCCTTCTGTATCTCGTCGATGAGCACGGGTGGGTGCCAGCGCTGCAGAAAGAGCGCGGGGTCCTGTCTAGCTGTCTGGAGGATGGCCGTGTTATCGAGCGTCACGTAGGAACGGGGGACACCACGAGACGCATCCTCTTCCATAAGATGCCTGAGCATGGTGGTCTTACCTACCTGACGAGGACCAACCACCACGACGACCTTAAAATTGTCAGCGTAGCGACGCACGAGAGGCTCAAGCGAGCGTCGGATGTACTGAGTCATAAGAAAACCTAAGCTCTTTCTCAAATCCGAAGCATACTACCTATTTCGAGGCAATTATCGAGGGGGTTCGTATGACGAGGCAGACGACCTTCCTCGACTAAGGAACGCGGACCGCAGACACACGACGAGGAGGGGTGACATACAGTAACGCCCCTGTGGTAGCTGCGTTCGGTAAAATCCCAGGTCACCGCCTCACCCTCGACGTCTCCGGGAAGCGCGCCTCGTCGTACGCCTCCACCTCTGTGAACACCCTCATGAGGGCGGGGCCGCACGGCGTGCTCGTGTGGGCGGGCCCCGCCGAGGCCCCGACAGCCTCTGGCCGCCG
>ERZ773014.138-NODE-138-length-47348-cov-8.224727_pt1 | contig 47348 bp, 57 predicted proteins | sample MGYA00580841_ERZ773014 | MGnify/ENA primary metagenome ERZ773014 (study PRJEB29015, sample SAMEA2737989) | human oral metagenome | biome: human oral; feature: human-associated habitat; material: dental | place: China | collected 2067 ... | reverse complement strand
TTGTCATTGATCGAATTACAGTAGACTGTATAGGACTATCTTCGTATTTACAATATAACGGAGGAATATAATGGAAGTTATAACAACGATCGAAAATGTACGGAATACAGTAAATAGCTGGAAAAAAGAGGGTTACTCAATTGGTTTTGTACCAACCATGGGATTCTTACATGAAGGACATGCTGCATTAATAGATCAAGCTAGAAAATATAATGATAAGGTCATTGTCTCTATATTTGTAAATCCTATTCAATTTGGAGAAAATGAAGACTTAACTACTTACCCTCGTGATATTAATAGCGATAAAAAGTTATGTGAATCACATTGTGTAGATCTTATTTTTGTTCCAAATCCGGAGGAAATGTACCAAGATAAAAAAGCATTTGTAGATATTACGGATTTATCTGATACATTGTGTGGTATTCGCAGACCAATTCACTTTAAAGGCGTTTGCACAGTGGTGGCAAAATTCTTTAATATTATTCAACCAACAAATGCGTATTTTGGTGAAAAAGACGCACAGCAATTAGCCATTATACGTAAAATGGTCTTTGATTTAAATTTTCCTGTCAATATTATTGGCGTTCCCATTGTTCGTGAAGAAGATGGTTTAGCAAAATCTTCTCGTAATACATATTTATCTAGTGAAGAACGGAAAGCCGCTACAATATTGTATAAAGCTATTCAATTGGGAAAACAAACTATACAATATGGTTGTCCTGCTAAATGCATCATTGATACTATGACAGACACTATACAAACCGAACCACTTGCTAAAATAGATTATATTTCAGTTGTTGATGCTAAGACTATGCAACCTGTACAAGAGGTTACTGCTCCAGTATTAGTGGCTATGGCCATATATATTGGCCCTACACGACTTATTGATAACTTCTCATACGATCCAAATTAAGGAGAGAAGTTATGAATCATTTACTTAAACTCAATAACGTCCTTTCCAAATACTTGATTTTTATAATCCTAGGCTTTTCATCTATTGCCTATATAGTACCAGAATACTTTACTTGGGCAATCGCTTATACACCTTTTTTACTTGGTATAGCCATGTTTGGAATGGGGCTTACTATTAAGTTTGAAAGCTTATATAGTATCCTTAGGCATCCAAAAGATATTTGTATTGGTGTACTTGCACAATATACAATAATGCCTCTATTAGCTTGGGGAATTTGCCATATATTCACATTATCACCTGATATTGTTATTGGTGTAATATTAGTAGGTTGTTGTCCTGGTGGGACAGCCAGTAATGTTATAACCTATATTGCCAATGGTGATGTCCCTTTATCTGTAGGAATGACAATTACTTCAACATTAATAGCTCCCATAGTTACACCATTATTAATCTTATATATTGGTGGCGCATGGATAGATGTTCAAGTACTACCTATGATGATTACTATGGTAAAAGTTATTATTATGCCAATCTTATTGGGCGCAGTAATCCAATATGTATGTAAATCACATATTAATACTTTAACCAGTATTAGTCCAATCTTCTCAATGATTGCTATTATACTATTAATAGCAGCCATTATTGCTATCAACAAGGATAAACTATTGGTTTCTGGGCTTGAAACACTTATTGTTGTTGGTATACATAATATACTAGGTCTACTACTAGGCCTAGGTGTAGGAGCACTGTTTAAATTAAGATATGATAAAACTACAGCGCTAGCAATAGAGGTAGGAATGCAAAATAGTGGTTTAGCTGTAACATTGGCAGCAACAAATTTTGCATTAAATCCATTAGCAACGCTAGTAGGGGCGATTTTTAGTGTATGGCATAATATATCAGGTGCCATTTTTGCCACTCTACGGAGAGAAAATAGTTTACATTAAAAATAAACTTTATACATGTAACAAAAGAACGGCAACATATTGTTGCCGTTCTTTTGTTTATATTCTATCTCGTACAAGACCGATTACGAGACCCTCAATATGACAATCATCTACAATAATTGGATCAAAATCATCATTTTCAGGCTGTAAACGAATGTGACCATTTTCTTTGTAAAAACGTTTTACTGTAGCTTCATCATCGATACGTGCTACAACTACATCGCCATTATTTGCTGTATTTTGATGGCGTACGATGAGCATATCACCTTCATACATACCGATATTCATCATAGATTCGCCTTGAACACGAAGTAAGAAACAATCGGAATCACCAGTCAATTGAACTGGCAATGTAAGCGTGGACTCTAAGTTTTCCACCGCAGTAATAGGCATACCTGCTTGTACAGTACCGATAAGAGGTACTTGTTTAAGACCTGCACCTAAAAACTCGAAGTTATCAGAGCTAGACGTTTCATTACCAGCTATTGAGATAGAAGGTTTAGTATCTTCTAAAACGGTAATAGCACGATTTTTATTTGGATCACGTTTAATATAGCCGAATTTTTCTAGCGCATTTAAATGAGATTGAACAGTAGAAGTGGAACTTAACCCTACATGTGTACAGATTTCACGAACTGTAGGACAACGATATTCATTATGTAATGAATCTTTTATAAAGTCTAATATACGGCGCTGTTTTGTATTAATATCTGTAGCAGGGCGTCTCACGATAAACCTCCAAAGTCAATCTAATGTCAAAATAATGTCAAACTATATGCGTAAAAATTACCACATAATGTACTATATAATAAAAATATCAGATATTTACTTAACTTATATACCTATTATAGGCAATTTTAAAAGTTTTTGCAAACATTTGTTCTAAAACACTTGACCGAACATTCGTTCGTGTGCTATTATAAGCATGTAAACAAACAAATGTTCTCAGATATTATGTTCGATGTAAATGTGAGGTATGAGATGAAAAATATATTGATGATGGTAGGAATGTGCTTAACAGTATTATTTGGTTATAATATGTCAAATCCTACAACAGAGGTAAATACACATAATGTACGTGAGGTAAAGGTTCAAGTAGGCGATACAATGTGGGACATTGCAGCACGTACAGCTCATAAGGATATGGATGTTCGTGAAATGGTATATGCCATGAAGGAACTTAACAATATTAGCGATTCTGGTGCTCTTGTACCTGGTACAGTTTTGAAAGTACCAGCAAAGAAATCTGATAGTCCAGTTAGAGCTTTGGACTATGTGGCTCAAAACTAAATATATATGGGGATATCCCACGCAAAAAAGCAGCTACTCAATTGAGTTAGCTGCTTTTTGTTATCTAAATCGTTTTTCAAAAATCGTTGAAATAGGATTATCTACAAATTTGTTTGCTTCATTAATATAGCGACGAACCATATTAACACTATGATGGCGAGTTTGTCGCATAATATTACGTTCCTCAACACCATAAGCTGCTGCAGTCGTTGCGAAGCCATGACGTAAACTATGAGCGCCATACATGGTCGGATCTAGACCAATAAGAGAAATATATTTCTTTACGATTTCTGCAATCATCTTATCGGATATAGCTGTTTTACGTATAGACATATTTTTTGTAAACCCTCTAAACACTGGCCCTTCAGTAATACCAGAAGCACGTAACCATTGTTGTAAGGCTCGTACTGCATCTAACGGAGAACCAGATAAGTGTGGGATAGCTACCACGGCACCTTGTCCTTCTTGATCGGCCTTAGAGGATGCTACAAAGATTTCAACACCTTGTGGTGAAAATTGAAGATTTTCTACTGTAATAGCTGCAATCTCACTGCGCCGGAAAGCACCCATAAAGCCAATCAAAAGAATAGCTTTATCGCGCAATAATTGAAGTTCCGGCACATCTAGCTTAGTCATACAGTCTATAATATCTTCAATATCTTCTAACAAAACTGGGGTTTTTCCTTGTTGGAATGTTCCTTTTAATCGTCTAATACCACGTAAGGCCTGTTTAACGATAGGAGCCATACATGGATTATCTCTTTGGCCAGAAGCATTAAAATTTTCAGATATAGCACTAATACGACGTGAAATTGTATTTGCCTTTGCATAATCTGCTAGATCGTTAATATAATTTACTATTGTTTCTGGTGTAGCTGGAAAATAAGATACCTTTTGATAAGTACACCAATCTACGAAATCGTCCCAATCCGATTCGTAAGCATCAACAGTGTTTTCAGCCTTAGATAACAATATGCTTTGTTTTGCTTTCATAGACAACTTTTTACTATTCATAAGCGCATCGTTATTGCGCAAATAGAAATGTTTTTGTTGTTTCTTAGACTTTGACATAATTCATCCTTACCCATAAAATATCAATATAATTGTACCATAGATTATGTGTTTATATGCTATAATTAGAGAATATAATAACTTATTCGGGAGAGTTTACGAATACATGACGAAGAAATACATATTAGTAGGAACAGTACTTGTTCTTTTGGGTACAAGTGGTTGCTCATACATTCCAACAGAAAATATTTCTTATGGTGTATATTATAATGATACAGATCTATCAAATACACCAAAGAACGAATTACAAGCACGTTTACAAGAGGTGAATGATAAGATACCTCAGACTATATCTATCGATATGGGAAATAATAAAAAACAACAAGCCACATATCATAATTTAGGTATTCAATTCGATACAGAGGCTATGGTAAAAGCTATTTCCACATATGGCTATGAGGATGATATGTGGACAGTATTGTCACATAGATTTAATGGTTTATTTTATGGTCATCATTTTAAACCACAATATAAGTTAGACGAAGTAAAGGGTAAAACATATCTCACTGAGTTAGCAAAAACAATAGATACACCTGGCCATGATGCCTATCTTACTGTTGAAAATGGACAAGTAGTAATACATCCGTCAAAAGAAGGCAAACGTATTGATATCGATGCCACCCTGAAAAAGCTAAAAGATGATCTACAGACTAGCGATAGTATAAATTCTCTTTCTATGGTATTTACTACGCAGAATACGGTAAAAATTACTGATACTGATCTAAAACCTTTAAATACTGTATTAGCATCTTTCACAACGGAGTATAATCCAAGTAATGAAAGCAGAACACATAATATCCAATTAGCTTCTGATAAGATAAATGGAACACTCATTAAGCCCGGTGCACAATTCTCTTTTAACGATGTTGTAGGCGAACGTACTGCAGAAGCTGGCTATGATGATGCCCCTGTTATGATTGATGGCAAATTAGTTTCAGGCATTGGTGGCGGTATTTGTCAAGTAAGTTCTACTATTTTTAATACAGCTTTATTATCTGGAATGAATATTGTTGAACGTACACCTCATTTTGAACCAGTTGGATATATTCAAGCTGGTAGAGATGCTACGGTAGCTTGGGGCTATTTAGACTTTAAGTTTAGAAATCCGTACCAACATTCTATTTATATCTTAAGTGTTATGAATAATGGTACGTTAACTATTTACATTATAGGTACAGCTGAAGATAAACCAAAAAATGTATCTATCTCTGTAGGCGATTATGGTGAGATTCCAAATAAAACAATAACTAAGGTAGATCCATCTTTAAAAGAAAAAGAGGTACAAGAGGGCCATGTAGGCTTAAAAATGAATACGTATAGAACCATTACATATGGTAACTGGGTTACTCAAACTGATTCCTTTGAGTCTGTATATGACCCTGTAGATACGATTATTACAATGCCTGCAACACCTGAAGCGCCACCTAAGAAAACAGATAAAAAGAAATCATAACTATAGCTTTTATGAAATATAGCCTAAACTATTGACCATTGTATATAAATAGTTTAGGCTATTATTTGGGCTGTAAATGAGAAATCATTATATACGTAAATAAATTAGTATAGATTAATTATTAAAATAAAAGTATAATTCATTCTCAATAATTATCATTTAAATAAGGATAGAAGAGGAATTTATGGACGCAATTTTACAATTTGATCACTCTGTGATTTTCTATGTACATGAACATTTTGTATATAATTTTTTAACGCCAATCATGGCATTTATATCAAAAATTACAAGTAATGGCGCATTATGGCTTATTATAGCATTATTATTAATGCTACAAAAAAAATACCGCGTTTTAGGCTTGGCGATTATTATTGCTTTAGGATTTGTATTTATAATTGGCGACCAAGGTTTAAAACCAAATGTAGCTAGATTAAGACCGTTTGTAGATTTTCCGAATGTAACGGTACCATTAGAGTCTGCGTTACCAAAAGCTACAAGTTATTCATTTCCGTCAGGCCACAGTTTTGGTTCATTTGCATCATCTATGACCATTTACCTAGGCTTAACTCAAATAGCGCCTCAGAAGCGATATTTAGGGATTTTAGCATTGTTAGGGTCAATAGTAGTAGCATTCTCTAGAGTTTACTTATTTGTACATTATCCAACAGATGTATTAACAGGTCTAGTATTAGGGCTCATAGTAGGATTCATCGCTTGGAAATTAGCAAGAATTGGTTGGAACTGGTGGACTAATCGTCATAATGATGTAGAATACGAACCGTATACATTTAAACGTAAATAAGCTTAATAAGCTAAAAAAACATATAACATAAGGGATTAGGCCATTTAGGCCCAATTTTCTTATTTAAATTACTTCCGATAATATATCGTTATCGGAAGTAATAGACATTAGGTCTTTCTATTAGTTCCTCTAAACGATTGCCTATGGCTTTCCCATACACTGTCCTGATTAGATTTGTTGAGCTATGTCCTAGCTGTGTCTGTAAGTTCTTCTCACTGATACCATTAGCCAAACTATGGCTTGTATAGTTGAGTCTAGCATGATGTGGTGTCAATACGAATGGTAAATCAAGTGCTTCTGTAGCTTTCTTGAAGATATTCTTTATGGCTACTCTTGATACTGGCTGATTACTACAGCGTCTCGATTGAGCTACATAAGAGTCCTCTTGGTATCCTACAGCTGACCACTTGTTGGCTAAGAGTTCTATAGTTGTCGGATCAGTAACGATTACCTCTCGTATACTAGAAGATGTCTTAGGTTCATGATTGATACCTTCATGTTCGTCATATGTTTTGTTAATCTTTAGAACGACATAAGTTATTCGGTCTGTATCCTTTGGGTGAACTGTAGTGTTTACTTTAGTGTACCAAAGGACATCAGACCACTGTAGGGCTAAGGCTTCTCCTATTCGTAGTCCTGAAGTAAACAGCAGTCGAATGAAGTAGTACCAGCGGTTATCCTTCAGATAGTCGAATAGTTGGTCTACTTGCTCTCTAGTGAGTGCTTGTTTAGGCTTCGTTATGTGTGCCTTAGGTGGTCTCCTTAGTTGACTAGAGAAGTCCTTAGGTGTCAATTCGTCATAGTATAGTTCTTTTAAGGTTTTCTTTAGAATTGCTATACAGACCTTTTGTGAGGTCGTTAAGGTGTTGACGAAGTTTTGAAGCTCTAGTCGTGTTAAGTCCTCTATTTGTCGATCCTTAAAGAATGGTCTAAAGTGCTTGTTAAGTAGTCCTTTGTAGGTCTTTAGTGTACTAAAGGAGTACTCACTTTCTTTGTACTTAAGCCATTCATCAATATAGTCTAAATATTTCATGTTTACACCTCTTTAGAATTACCTAAAGAGTATCTTTACTACTCTTTAAGTATAACATAATTGGTGTATGGTATCGGAAGTAATTCTATTAGTATTCCTAAAGTTTCATGCTTACGCAGTGTTCTTTAGGTTATCCTAATAGCTTGTCTTAAGTTATCTAATTGAATACTATAGTTATCTAATTGAACTCTAACTTCGTTAGGATACTAATTGATACTATAGTTTCTAATTGCTACCTTATTGAGTAAAAACCTAAACAATGTTCTTTTAAACACTAATAGTTATACTTGAGTTGAACAGCTTAAGCTGAAGTACTCAAGAATTCTATTAGAAGATCTAAAAGAGATAACTTAAGATAGTCGAAGAGTATCTCTTCTATATCGTGGATACATTGAGAAAAACTCATAGAAGGATTACTTATAGGAATACTATAAAGGTGCTTAAGAGTACTTATAGATATACTTAAGAGTGCTTATAGATGGCTTATAGAAGGACTATAGAGATACTTAAGAGATACTATAGTTACTCTATAAGTTTTTGTCGTACATAAAAGCCTACAGACTCTATGGCGATTTTGTGTCGTGCGTGTGTGCACGCTTATGGAATTCTCTAGGTACAAATACCTTAGACAATCTGTAGACGACAAAATAAACCTCTGTACACGCTCAATAGCCACAAAAACCCTAAAGAAATCGTATTGACTCCTTTAGGGTTTCTCTTAATAGTTCTTTAACATATTATAGGTACTTATTCGTTTTGCTTCAGCTCGTCCCATTGGTCTCATTTGGTTACTTTCGTCTCTGTAGAAAATACCTTTATAAGGATCAAGCCACTGCTCAAGTTTAGCTTCCATTTGCTCCAGTACTCCCAGCTCCTCGTCTCTATCCATGACTTCTAACCAGTAGGCTACAGCCATACATAAAGCGTCTAAGCGGTCATCGTGAGCCAGTGCTCCTCTGTCTCTACTTAAGCGTGTCATTTGATAGATTAAAGAGTATGCAGGAGCGTTCTCATAGACTTGATAGTCGTCAAGGATAACCTGCTTATGGACAATCAATTTGTGTCTCATCATGACTGGCTCAAGGGTATCAATGATACGTGCTTCCTTCTGAGCATAGTTCTTTACTTCAGTAATGCGACAAGGGTGTATTGTATTAACCACTGGTGCTAGTAATTGCTTAAACATACCATCACCAAAGTTACTCTCTACGACAATCTCATTGACTCCATACATTTTAGCTTTGTTAGCTAATTGTCGCATTGTAGAGTCGCTATAGCCCTCTCTAGTACCACCTACCTCTAATACGAATAGATAACCATTGAGATACTTAACGATAGCATAAGAGGTCTCGTCCTTGCCCCTACCTGATGGATCGACTGCCATTACTGTTCCAGTGTACTCAAAGACTTCTGAGGAACGTCCCTGAGGTTCATAGAAGTAGTCGCCTTTCAGTGCTACGCAAGGTAAATCATTAATTCGTAGTTGACGGTCATTACTCCAGTACCACTTGAGATTAGCTTCTTCTAATGACAAGTTAGCAATCATTAAGTCTTGTACTTTCAAAGGGTACTTCTCTTGGTCGCTTAAGTTAGTGTTAAGCATAAACTGAAGTGCAAAGCCAGCTTTACCATACGACAATCTACGTTTGTAAATTTCGTCCTCGTCAAATCGTCTAGGATCTGTAGGCTTACCTGCATAGAGCTTAGGGTTCTCGTCATATTTGTCGGCTATAATCTTTGCTAATCGGTCTCCGTAGAATTCCCTTTCAGATAAACTTTCAGGGTACAATACAGTCCATATGCGACATTTATAGCCACGCTGTTGCAACTCATTGTACAAGCTCATTTCGTTCTGAGGTGTACCTAAGTAAACAATTTGTCCTTTAGGTTTAATGATAGCGTCAAACTCTTTTACAGCTTCATTTAGTTTGTCTCGTTGTGTCTGAGTTCCACTATTGTTAGCGACTTCTACGTCATCGGCAATAAGTAGGTCTGCACGACTACCAGTCAATTGCCCTGAAATACCTACAGATTTAATACTAGGAGAAATATCAGGTACCGCTGGACCTACGTCAAAGAGGTTCTGTTGGTCTCGTTGGTCTGCTCTAGCTTTAAGATGGGCTAAGAATGGTAGCGTATAGATAATACGTTTGATAAAGATAGCGTTGGCGTCTGCTCGGTCTTTAGAAGCGGAGACAATCTCTACTTTCTTCTGAGGATCTCTCCATAGTGTCCATACAGCGTACGCACAGGTAATAAAGGACTTAGCTACACCACGGAAGCCTTCGATAATAAATCGGTCATTAGGAAGGTTCTGTAATGTATGAGCTATGTCGTATTGAATTGGTGTCGGATCAGGTAGACTAATCATCTTCCATACCATGTATATAAACACCCTAAAGTCCTCTTTAGCCTTCGCTATCTGTTCTTCAGTCCACTCCATTAGTGTTCACCATAGTGCTCGTCCATAAGTGTCGGTGGATCGAACACTGGAATTTCATGGGTTTCCTTCTTGACTTCAATAGCCAGCTCAGGTGTAGTCTCTAGTTTATTGTCTTTAAGAAAACGACGGACTTTCTCAAGGAATGTTGGTGTACGTCGAAGTTCTTCGTCATGTAAACCATCAATAAGTGCTTCTACTTCAAGCTCTGCAATTTTGTCTAGTAATTCTTGGTCTATTTTCACTATTTGTCTCCTTTCTTACGTGTAGCATTAAGGTCTAACTTGTTTACTTTTACGACTCCTTTAGGTGTCTTACCTAGTCTGTAGTCCCATAATGGGCAGTCCTCTGAAGGGCAGTTATCGACTTCTTTGGTGTCGTTACAGCAACAATCAAGACATTTAGCTCTAATAGCTTTCATTTGAGTTCTAATTACTTTTGCCATATGTTCTCCTTAGACATAATAAAAAGCCCCCTACGGAGTTCCATAGAGGGCTGTGTGTTAAAACCAGCCAGTGCCAGTTAAAGTTGTTCGTTTTATATGTTCTTTATTACTGTAAAGGTCAGCCTTAAGGTCTACGTCAAACTTCGGTGTTTGGTACGATAATCTAGCTCCTGCTGTAATTGCCTTGTCATTGTTAAAGTCTGTTTCGACATAAAGACCTTTCTTAAAGCGTGGTTGCTCAGGTACAGTCAAGTCAAGCACTGCTTCGTGTACTTCAGTTACCACTAGCTTACCATTCTCTAACTTATGTTCTTCCTTTACGTTATCTGTAGCCAATTCATGACGTTTACCGTTTACATTGACGACAAGTGGTTGTTGTTTTGTTGTAAACTCTACATCGGTATCCTCACGCACTCCAGTGGTCTGATCTACAGCTTTCGGAAGATATTCAAAAGTAGTCGTTTGCTTCTGCTTATGGTCTACCTTGATAGGTGCTGTAGGTGCTATTTGTGGTTCTGTAGGTTCCTTATGAGTGCTAAAGGTATACGCAAGTACTGCTACAACTGCAACAACTACAATAGGTACGATGATCTTTAACCAGTTTGCTATAGTATGTTTATTAGGAATTCCACTCATTGATATACTCCCTCACTCTCTGTCTAATCTGCCAGCCTAAACCATACAAGTCCCATCTCATGTCAGGATCATTGTCATGTAAACCATAGCCATCAAAGTCAGCTACTTCTGCATGAGTCCATACGTTACCTTCAGGGTAAATACCAATCTCAACGCATAGCTTAGCGACTACTTTAGCCATCATGTCTAATTGATCTTGTGTAGGTGGTTCACTACCATAATTGATATTACCTTCAGCGTCAATAGTAGCTCCGTAACAGCAACAAGCAGTAATACCAATAGCACGACTATTACGTCTCCATGTGTGGGCTTTTAAGTCCATAAATGAGTCCATGTCAGTATACATAATCCCATTAGCATCAATATTTAGGTGATAGCTTCCAAAGGGCTGTCCATAATGACCGCCTGTCCAGTGCAAATAGATTTTGTCGATTGCTCCTCTAGCAGGAACTGTATAGTCCGACAACTCTTCAAATTTAATTTCTCTCATCAGTTCTCCTTTCGATTTCTGTAGATACTTTCTTAGGCAAGTCTGCCATTTTGTCGCCATCTACTCTATAATTAACTCCAATCTTACTAAGTCCTGCTTCAAGTACTCTGTCGAATAATTGAGATCTCTCATAGCCTGCTTCTTTAAGGTTCTCAGCAATACTAAAGAGTTCTGCAAAGATAACCCCTACATATAACAAAAGAGATACAATTTTTCCAATGTGGAAGCCTTGTATCTCGTATTGAGGGAATAGCAGGTATATAAAGACTGCTAACAGTATGACTGTGGAATAAGCGACAAACTTAATCATGATATTCCACTTGTATTTTTTAGACTCTAAATAGCCTGTCTCCCATGCTCTGAAGAAAACTGCTCTAAAGAGGTTCATCACTGTAGGTGGATAATCTTTGTCTTTACAGAAGCGAATAGCAATAGCAGTCCACTTTGTAAGAGTATCAATAAAAACAATGATGATAACTAAAAGAAGTGCTAAGAGTGCGTCTCCTAGCACTTGTGTCGGTATTAACAAATAGTTTCTCCTTTCTATGCTGTACGCTTCCATATATATACTACTAGATATGGTTGCATAATATTATGGGCTATATTATCACCTTGATTAGGTATACCATGAGTGTGATTACCATTATTATTAATCTGAATATCATGTGTATGTGCCCCTGCTTCTTCTACTATCACAGGTACAACATTGCTTCTATTAAGATTAACTTTAACTGGGGCATCGGCAAATGTTCTGTTGTTTCCTTTACCGCTACCGTTTGCATATGTAAAAGCATTATGTCCATGTGTACCATTAGAACTCGCTATACCTGTGTGCCCATGAGCCCCTGATTGTGTTACAGTACCACCATGATTATGTCTAGGTAATTCTTCAACCTTTAAGGTATGCGTAGGGCTACCACCTTTAGAGCCTGCGGTATATCCATTACCACTAGCTAATAGTACTCTTCCCCCTTCAATAGCTTCCCAGCTACCAAAACCAAAGAGTATACTAGGGTTTGTATTAACTGTAGATGTATAAATAGAACCTACAGGGTATACCTGCTGTAATGTCGTTTTAGTGCCAATTAGGTTAGTCATTGTTGTAGCAAAATTAGGATCATTCCCTAATGCGGTAGCTAGTTCTTGTAGTGTATCTAGGGATTTGGGAGCAGTGCCTACTAAAGTTTTTAATGCTTCTGTAGCTTCTGTTTGTATCTTTTGGTCTACCTCAGATTTTGTATAGTAGTCTCCACCTACTGCTTGTTGTACTTGCTTAGCTAATCTTTGGTTTTCTTCTAAAATTTCCTGAGATCTACGTTTAAGCATTGTTACTATATCAGTATTATGTTTTACTTCATTTGCCTTTTCTGATACTTCACTTTTAACAGCTAAGGTATCGCTATAGTATTTATCGTTCATTTGCGTAAGTGCTTGTATAGTTGATGTATTTTGCTGTGCATTGTTGGCATTAATAGCTACTTCCTGCGCCTTATTTTCTACTTCTGCTGTTTTGGTAGTTACTGTATTGGTTTTCTCTCGTACTTCTTCAGTATTCCTTTTTACTTCAGCTGTATTAGTTACTACCGACTCATAATACTTAATAGCTTCTTGACTTCTAAACGTAAGTTCTTCCGACAAATGTTGTGTTTGTTTCTGTTGAATATTTAAGTCATCTGCTCTCATAATAGAGCTATCTTTCCATTCAACCATAGGTAGTGTAGAGGTACTTCTATAGATTAACAGTGGTAAGACTTCCGTAGGGGCTACAGTAAGATTAACTGCTGTTCCCTCTATAGAGTAGTCTTTAGGATATTCTAAAGTAGTACCATTGATTTCCACCTTGATAAAATCTTTTGACAGATAATCAAAGCCGAAGTTATAGGTACGCTGTCCCACTACAGTCTTAGTGGTTAGTCGTGGTATCATCTATTACTGTCCTTTCGTTTTTCTATATTCGTTATAAAGATTTACTAATTCATCATCACTCAAGTTTTCTGCATTACGTCCTTTAAGTTCCTTTGGTTTAATCTCATTCATACCATCGGTCAACTCTTTACGCTTCTTAGGATCCTTTAGTAGCTCCTGAATTGTAGGCTGGTGTACAGTAGGCTTAGGCTTAGGGTTTGCCTTGTGAGTGTCTTGAGGTATCCGTCTTTGCTCATTGATTTCTACTTGCTTAAAGTCTCGCTTCTCTTTGTCAGCCATTTCAGCCATACCAGTTAGGAATATCTGCATTGGTAAGTAGCGGTCAATAGGATAGATAGCAGTGATAGGATTTTGTCCTTTACCTGCTTTATAGTTTTCTTCAAGTGCTCCAATAGCTTCTAATCCTGTGCGTGCTCCATTGAATACTCTGATAGCACTACCTAATACTGCGAATTGCTTCGCTCGGTCGACAATACCATCTACTAATTGTCCATCTTCAGTCCACTCAGGGCGGTCTACAGTAGTTCTAGCAGTACTACCATTACCCATCAAGATTGCTCTAGCGTCATCACCAAAGGATAAAGACGACAAGATTGAGCTTCTTGTTAAGCCAGCTGTAATGATGTTGTCAGCTGTAAAGACCTTATCCATGTACTTTTGTTTACGCTTCTCATCGTTTCCGTACATATACTCTGCTTGAGCTCTTTGTCGAATTGCCCATAGCATACCGCCTGACAATATTGTCGACAAAGTTTGGATAGTATCTTCACGCTCCCAGTGGTTCATTGTCCGCATTAGATGACTGTTAAGTGCCATTCTTGAGAAGGCTTTAAACTGCATTAAGATAGGCAAAATGTGCCCAGTGAGCCGTGTGTTACCAGCACTGAAGTGTGGCTGTAGAATAACGTCCTTAGAGTGTCTATCAAGGAACGCATGGAATCGAATATAACTAAACATATCCTCATCTTGCCATGCTCTTAGACTCTTACGGAGTGCCTGTGGATCACTGTGGTCTAGTGTCGATAAGTAACGCTTGATAGTCTCCTTGAAGCGTGGTATCTCTGTCTCAGCAATGCCTACACGCTCAAACATTCTAGGACTGAAGAGGTTCTTACGGAATGTACTCTTGAATTCATCATTAGCCCAGTCAATCATGTCAGGGACTAAATCAGCCTTAATTGATTGAATACTATGGTTAGTGATTTGTTGTACTTGAGATAACGTAGAGGTAATTCTTGCACCTACGCTAATACCATCTTGAGCTTGTCCCAGTGCTTCCATGTGTAGTCCACCGATGTTATTTTCAAGGTATGTTCTGTCGGTTACCAGTGGGTTCCACCAGTTTGTGTCCGACATATATGTACCAATTTCCATCTTACGGAAGTCTGCAAGTTGTTCAGCGGTTACATATTTAGAATGCTTTAGGTCATGAATGAAGTCATGTAGTCTAGGAATGAAGTGAGTCAGTGCTCGTGCTCCTACTTTAGCTGTAGCTCCTGCATGCTCTGCTATAGCGGATAAACCAAAGTTCATACCATTAAGAGTGTAGGAAGCGTCCAATAAGAGGTCTCTAGTTCTATCCATAGCTGTCTCAGGCTTAGGCAGTACGTCCTCAAATATGCGTGCCCCAGTTAAGTGATGGAACGCTCTATGAAAGTCCTCATAGTCTAGCTTAGCGTCCTTCTCAGTGATGTACCCTAGCTTTATTGCTTCCTCAAGTTCATTCTTAACTTTAGTGTCGAAGCGGTGAGCCAGTGCTCCAATATCATCGACATTAATGACTTGCTTCAATGCAATAGCTCCACTTGAGCGGTTAGAGACATAATGCATATGGTTAAAGATATTAGTGTCGCGTAGGTCAGTGTCAAAACTAAATACATCATTTAAGGCTTTGTCTGTAGTACCACCTTTTAGTTTCAATGGTAATACTAAACCAGTGTTCATTGGTAAACGACGCTTGAAGTACGCTAAGCGTTTATCACCTTTGTTATCCTTAAGTTCACCATCAGCGAAGTTATGTTCACCAGCTCTCATGATATGCTCTGCGTATTCTTCTGCTTCAGTTCTTAAGTCAATACCTTCATCTAGTCTTTCTTTGTCTACAGCTTTCTCAATGTAGGATACAAAGAAGTTCTTCATAGCGTCCCTAGAGACAAACTTTTCTGCTAACAGGTTTACTTTGTCTTTAGAGATACGACGATATAACTCAGGGCTACCATCGAAGTCCTCACTGACTAACTCAGCTCTCTTAAGGTTCTCTAAGTCAAAATCACGGAAGTCCTTAACGTGCTCTACAGTATCGACAATAGTTTGTCCATAATGACTTATGTCTTTACCATCTCTGTACCGCTCATGGTATGCCTTACTTACAGTCTCAGCAAATTCCTCTTGAGCGTGCTTAGGGTTAAACCATTGACGTTTAGGTCGTTCAAAATACCATTTCTTAAAGTCGCCCTCAAAGACTGCCATTTTAATCTTGTAGTCCTTCTGTACGACTTGTTTAGCAAGTTCTACAGGTAGTCCAGTGTTCTGCCCTCGGTCTCGTGGATCAAGTAGGAATGACTTAGCGAAGTGTCGCATAGTGTCGCTTGGGCTATTCGCAAGGTGTCCATAGGTATTACCCATGACCTTGTTTATTTCTGCTTCTTGCTTAACCCTACCTACTGCGTCAGTTCTACCTTGAGTTTCCTGAAGGACTTTCTCAGGGCTACTTACTCCGCCCTTACCCATATATAAGTAATCGTCATCAGGCTTAATTTCAGTCTTAATGAGTGCGTGTGCACGCTCATTCTGACCTGTAGAAGGTTCTAAAGGTATTTCTTCATCGCCATCTATAATAGCCTGTAATTTACTCTTAGGGAGTTCTGTAGGGATAATGTCAGGTACTGGTGAGCCGTCAGCTGTGAAAGGAATTTCCTCATCGGCTCCTATAGAGTCATAGAAGTGGTTCTCCTTAGCATTGACTGCATGAGCGACAACTGAGTCTGCCGACAAAGTTACATCGTTGACGGATACTGAGCCATCTTCATGTCGTACTATCGGTGTACCTGCGAATTCGTCAGGGTTCTCTACGATATTCTTCAGGTGTGCTTTAAGTTCACTGTTAGACATTCCATAGGCTTCTCTAGCGTCAGCCCATAGCTTACCACTCTTGTGTCTCAATAAGTGTTCTGCTAGTTCTGCTTCAGATTTACTACTGGTCTCAATGAAGTTTTCTCTAGATGTCTTAGGTTTAACTTCAGGAAGTCGTCCTAAGTCTGAAGCCTGCATTAGTGCTTGTTCACCTTCAGCTTCTATTTGTCGACTAAGTTTATCCATCTCAGGTGTATTACCTACGACTGATTTATGTCGGTCTCCAATAGAGTGCAAGTAGCGTGCACCAGCACCCATACCAGCACCAAATAGAAATGCTGTGGTATAGTCAGGTTGATAACCACCAGCTTCTTGAGCCATGTATTGGTCTGCCATGTTGACTAAACCATTGGTAGCTCCTAGTTCTGCCATTTGGAATAGCTTGGTTGTTCCGATGTTAGCTAAGGTTTTACCTCCTAGTCTCATCATCATCTTAGCAAGATAGGCTTCTTGCCCTACCAATGGTACAAAGTTAAGAGGATCGACAAGAGTACCAAGTAAACCACCAATACTCTTAAAGCCATATCCAGCTTTTTCTACTCGTTCCTCTCTAGCATAGTCCTCACGCTTCTGCTGTATAAGTGCCCCTAGTTGGGCTTGAGATTTAGCTCTCGACAATAAGAAATGTTTTGTCTCAAGATCGTTAGGGAAGTAGCGGTCAATAGCGTCAAGGTCAGCTTGGTTAGGTGTCCAGTTAATGTCCACTTGTCGATTACCTTGAGCTTGTCCCATATTATAAGTGCTACGAAGTACTGAGATAGTACCATTGTTGTACCACTCGTTTAGAAAGCTGTCTTTAAATTGCTTACCGAAGCCACCTATGTTTGTGTCGGCTAGTGGCTCGAATATATCATCTGAGAAGTCATATACTCGTGCCCCTTGTCCTTTCTCTAGTCCTGAGAAGCCTGCATAATAGCGTCCTGCCTTCTCGCTTGGAACATAGGTCTCACCTGCAATTCTAGCCATATCACCACCATAGTCCTCAATATCCTGTTCTCTTGATTTATTATTATCTCTGTAATAACCATTGTCGTACAGAATAGTAGCGTATTCGCTTGGTGATGTAGCATTATGAATTTCAGGGTATAGAGCAAAGAAGCCATCATGTAGATAGGTAGCATACTCATCTAAACTATCAAAATGTCCATATGTTGCACTTCCATCTTCTTCAGGCTGTAGTCCTGCTCCTTTATGGTACCCAGTGAGTCCACCAAAGTTATTATCCTCAATAGCCAGTGCGGACTCACCGTTAGCACTCTCGTGTACCATCTGTGCTATTTGTAGTTTCTTGAAGTAGTCTGAAGTACCATACTTACGCTGGTATATATCAGCTACTTCAAGTATTCTAGGGTTAATTTCCATTGATTACCTTTCTAATCTAAACCAAAGAATGTCCTTAACTTACTCTTACCCTGATTAAGTGAGCTATTCGACAAATCTGTGTTGATAACTTCGTTACCATAAACTACAGTGTTACTTGTACCTTCACTAGCACGCTCCTCAGCTGTTGTGTCGCTTAGGTATGTAAATGCTCTATAACCAATGTCTTGAGGGCTATATGCTTTACCTACCATTGAGCCAGCTTGTCGTACATAGATTACGTCTTGGTCTGGATCATAGCTAACCCATGAGCCACTACCAGCTTCACTCTTAAGAGTATCTAAGACATGACGTACACCTTCACTTGCGTAGGCTTCACTAGATACACCTGCACTGTCAATAATAGAACGTGGTAAAAGTACTCCATCATAGTTGACATAAGAGTGTATTAGATTGCTCTTAGCTTTATCCATAGCTTCATTTGGTGTAAATCTACCAGTAGCGTTTAGTATTTCTGCTTGGTCTCTAATAGCTCCTAATAAGCCATCAGGTGTACTCTCAGGAATACTAAAGGCTCCCCATGTACCGCTTCTCAAGTTGAGTGCTTCAGAACGTCCCATAGGTACCTTATTGATTTCTGTTTTAACCTTATCAGCTGTCGCTGGATCTCGTAGTGCCTGCATACCCATAGCAAATATCTGAGTACCCTGTTGTTCACCCATAGAGTCCTGTAGGCTTCCTAGTGCTTGAATACGTCCAGCCCACTTAGGTTCCATTAATTGATGTATCATGTTTGGTCGTGCTCGATACATAGCGACTGCTAATCCGACAACTTCAGGAAGGTTACCGCTCTGATCCATTGAAGCTAAACCAATCTCTAATTGCTCTTTCATGGACGCTCTCATAGCTCCACCAATAAGAGGGTTAGCTAAGACATACTGCAAGCCATCATACTGTTGATTTACCATACGTTGTCTTAAGAGTTCTCTAGCTCCACCTATGAACATATCTACGTCAATACCCATGTTCTTAAGGTCGCTTTCAGTTCTAGGGAATTCCATACCATTCCATGAAGCTTTACCTTGAAGCATAGCGTCAAACATAGGCTGTAGTACTGCACTAGCATTACTTCTAGCTACTTCAGCTTTCTGTTTCAGCAGTGCTAACTTTTGTTGTCGTGCAATTTCAGTCTTAATGTTAGCCTGAGCATGACTATAAAGAGGTGCAATTAGTCGATAATCTTCAGGGTTTTCCTCTTTCTTTTGCTCATAGTATTCGTCAAGTCCTTCTAAGGTTTTAATCTTTTCAATATCTTTACTTAATGCAACAAATCTGTCATTACGAATTTTTACTGCTTCTGCATTAGCTCCGTTCTTGTACTCCGACAAATCAATCATGTCCTTCACTCGATTTCTGTCGTCGTACTCCATATCACCAAAGGCGGATACTAAGTCAGCATTACCAGTTTTACTAATAGCGTCTGCTACGTTACCTAATAGCTTGTACTCAAGGTTGCTATCACTTGTAGCAGTCTCTCTGATATTCGTCAAGATTGCTTGAAGATATGGTGTACCTTCCTCTACAGAAATGTTAGGGTTATTCCTAGCGAAGTCCCCTACCATTGCAGTAATACCATTGATACGCTCCAGCTTCAACTGGTTCTCCTTACGTTTCGTAAAGGTATCATATACAGCCATCTTTGTTGCTATATGCTGTTCCTCTAGTCCACTTTGGAAGGCATACTGGTTCTCAATGTTTTCTTCAGCCATGTAGTCCTTAAGTCGTGCTTCGTAGAACTCATCGAAGGTATTGAATTGTCGTGGTAAATCAGGTTGTTGCCTGTGTTGATCGTCATAGATCTGCCAATCGCTTTCTATGCGTTTACCCATCTCAGTACCTCTCATGCGGTCAATGGTTGCTACTGCATACTCATTGTCCTGAAGATTGAACTTACCACTGGTAGCCAATAGTTGTCGTGTAGTCAGTCCTTCTTTTTGTTCTTCAGTTAAACTAGAGTACAACTGAGGTGCGACTGCTTTAGCTATCTTTTCTTTTCTCTCTTCTTCGTCATGAGTGTATTGTCGCCATGCGACTCCCAGTTGAGATAAACCAGTAGCAAGCATATCCGAAGCGTTCGTAAAGCGTGCCATTGGTGCCCCAACGGAAGCTACATTAGACAAATTCTGCTGGTACGTCTGAGGTGCATTAGGCATAAACTGTTGAGCAGTCCCTATGGAACCACTAACCTGTGTTCTTTCATTTGCCATCTATAATTGTCCCCCATTGAATGTATATTGATTGCTGTTTTGGTCGTACCCAATTCGTGGGTTTCCAAATCTAATAGGGCTTCTAAAGGCTGTACTTTGTAGCTTAGGATAGTCCATATTAACAGATAGTGCTGTTGCAAAGCCGTTAGCATTGTACTGATAAGTAGCACTATTAGTGTCAAAACGAATGTTAGGGTTACCATAATTGATTGCTTTAGGATCGTTTACAGTGTAGCCTAAGACTCCTCGTCTAGTGTCTGCTAAGCTAAAACCATCGTTAGCACTTGTTCGCCATGGGTTCTGACTAGCAGTCCTAAAGGTATAGTCAGGTGTCCAACGACTAACTGTACTAGCTACTTTAGCTCCACTGGTACCCCCTACACCTTGCCCTAAGCCTATCTTAGCATTTCTATCGTTAGCCATATTCTTGTAAGCGTTATAGGACTGTACAAGTTGTCCTGCTTGACTTAATATACCGCCTAAGAGTGTTGGAATTCGTGGTGTCTCAAGGTGCGACAAATATTCCCTAGTGCTGAGAAATACTCGTTCTTTGTTTTGGTCTATCTCATCACTCTTACGAATATAGTTGTCTTTCACCTGAGTTGCCGTGCGGAGTCCATCAGCTTTCGTAGAGCGTACTAATAGCTTAGCTGTCTTACCACTTTGGTATTCTCCAGTAGCGTTCTCTACGCTTGCTTCAAGACCTCTTGCCTGAAGTCTTATAGCTCCTAACTGAGTTACACTTGCTTCAAAGGCATTTCTACGTTCATTCTCAAAGTTACTAAGAGAATAATTCATAGTCTTAATAGCTTGTTTAGCCTGTGCTATAATTTGGTCGGCTTGAGCTTCTGCTTGTCTCCTTTGTCCCATGTAGTTACTATACATACTCCATAGGTCTATTCCCATACCAATCTTAGAGTTAGTCCCTAAAGATCCTGTGGAAGCTAAGCCACCTGCACTCATGAGTTGATTTACTCCAGTGCCCATATGTCTCCTTTCTATATTTGTCTAAATCTATAAGTTACAAGCCCTTGCCATACAGTTGTATTAAATGCACTTGGTAGAGGGCTCCTATTAATTACTGTTACTGAAGTGTCCGTATTGCGTCCCATAAGTGGTACTCTGAACTCTCCAGTTTCCAGTGGGTGAATACCAACTTGATTACTTGGTGTACCGACAATTCGTGCTGTCATTTTATAGTGCTTAGTCGACTTACCTGTACCTCGTACCTCGACTTCAAATTCGCCTGTCTTATCATAATTGATATTCAAAAAGCGAAGCTGTAGTCTGTCATTTGGTATCGTGTCAGTGCCTGTTTGAGTCGCCTGTTTAATAAAGAATGTACTATAGGTAAACTTAAGTTCATAAGGTACACCTACATAGCACTCAATGTCTGCCATTGGTTCTACCTGATGTGGTATTACTACTGTGTCCTTGCCTGTGTACATTAAGCCATTATTAAGTACTATTGTGTACTCTCTAGGTGTAGAATAAGCGTCCCCATAGATAGATTTAATATCATACCGCATTTCCTTAACCTCTTTATCAAAGGTGCCTTTTAATGTCGTTTTAAGCTTCCTGTCGAGCATTATACGATAAGGTTCGCCAACATAGTCTTTTGTATTGTAGCTAATAGGCATTTTCTCAAGGTAGGTATTGTTACCTCTATTGATTACTATGTACATCATAGAATTAATAAAGTCAGCTCCGACAATATCTCCATCGAATGTCCATTGGCTCCAACTAGCCTGTGCTTTAGCATCGTTAAGGAATAAGAACTTATAGATGTACATTGTGTCTCTTTGGTTATCACTTAAAGCCATCAAGATGTTTTCATTACTACAAGCCTTTAGAGAATAAATTTTATTCTTTAAGAAGTTCGGAACGTGTCCTGTAATGTCTGTAGCGTTCTTTTGTGTCGTACTATCAGCAACTGCAAAGTATTCCTGTACTGCTGTAAAGTCTGTCTTTTGAGCTGTGAAGTATAGGTTACGACCTACACCTATAGGCTTTATCCATGTGTCAGCGTCAAACTCAGTTACTTGGTCTATTACAGCTGTCTTAGGACTTAGTACACCTTCAGCTCTCAATACGAATTGCGTTTGAGCACTAAAGAGATACAAATCTTGGTTGAATGGTACTGCATTGTATAAAGTACTCACTCGATTATGTGATACTTGTAAATCAATAGGATCTGTGTCTACAACGCCTGTAGCACTGTCTACCCAGAAGTTAAAGAAGTCTGAGGTTTTCGACAGATTAACTGCTTCGCCTGCGATAATTCCTAAGCGATTTCTGAAGAAGAATATGTCATTAATCTTCTGTCCTATAAAACTAGGTACAGGGTTGCTATCGTCGTCGCCTGTTTCTCTTAGGTTCCATTCAGCTTCTTTACAAGTAAATGTTCCATTAGCTTCTCTTCTAATAATATGTGGCATTGTGTCCCATAGGAAGGCTATTGGGATATTAGGTTTTGCACACTCTTCCCATAGTTTTAAACCTGAGTTGTAACATACATAGTAGTCATCATCTGTGGATCGTTCCCCTTTAACTAGCACTGTGTAGCCATGAGGAGCTGAGGAAGGCAATAGCTCAAACTTAGGTGTCGTATTGGTGAATAGTTTCATAGCTTCACCATTGAAGCCATCAGATACTGAAATGTCATCTAAGTTACCTATAAGTTGTAGCCAGCTGGTTCCTTTGATAACTTTGAGTCCTTGTACCCCTTCAGGAGCGAATGTGTCTCTTTCGCCATACTCACGCCCCTTATAGATGTATACAGTCCGTGAATAGTATCTATCACCATCTTTTGACTCAGTTTGTCTACGCTCTTTCTTAATACCATATGAGTTCAATTCAGCTTCATTCATATCTCTAAATACTTTTACAGTGCCACCTGCAAGTAGCTTAAATAACTCACCACTGATATTGTCTGTAGCAATTTTAGTAGAGTGCCATGCTTCACCACCATCAGGTGTCTCATATGAATATTCTTGTCCTTGTATACGCACTGTATATTTTCTACCGTACTGCCCTTGACGTATTACGACTAGAGCTCCTTGAGTCTCCCAAATGTTAGGAGATCTATGGTTTTCATTTATTTGAGCGATTTTAGTTGTATTAACGACAAATGTATGATCTGCTACTGTAATTGCCTTTAGCTGTTCATTTGGTTTATCACAGGTTATATATTGAGTTGATGTATTAGCCATGTTCACTATTTTCTCATTGCCATTTAAGTCAAAGATACGAATACCAGTACCAGTGAAGGCTATAATGTATCGTTCGTTGTCATCTCGATTGATAATGTGTATTTTAGATTGTAATGGAAGTGCTGGTAGTTTCTTGATGTGTTGCGTTGGTGGTCTCTTCTGTAAACCACCTGCTTCTGTAGAGAAGCCATTAATCTGCTCCTCTAGCTGTTCCGCATGACGCAACTTAGGTGGTTGTTGAGATATACCTGCAATAAGGTTCTTAATGGTTTGCTGTACAAGTGCCATATATTACCCCCTATTCATATATATTTGTACTGATGGGTTTTGAATGATATTAGATCGTTCTAATGTTATTTCCTTCTCCATCATCTGCATATATGCTTGGGCTTCTTCCTTTTGAAGTTCCTGCATAATCGTTGGATCTCCTAAGTATCGTGCGACAAAATGATTAGCTGTGCGTACAGTAATATATTGTCGGAATACCTGTGGCATTTCTTCAAAAGGTACATATTGAATAACTTTAGCTTCCAGTGGTGAGTCAAATCGGTCGTTGTTGTTAGTTACATCAAATAGCCACTCATCACGCTTCCTTACGACTCTATTGTCGGCGAATTGGATAGACAAGATTGAGTCGTCCCATAGGATACGCTTAGAGTTCTCGTCAGGTATCATGATGAATGGATCAATGGTATTAAACGTCCAGCCCATCACTTGTATAGCCCTCATCTCAGCTTCTAGCATTCTGATTGCATTGATTGTGTCGACATTCTCACTGTTTTCTAAAGTGTCTACAGGAGCTTCGCCCATAGCCCCAATAATTTCATTCACTGCGTCCAGTTTGGATAGTGGTGTGATTATCATGTGTTCTCCTTTAGACAAAAAAGGGGATAGCCATTAGACTACCCCCTAGAGTTACTTAAGATTATTTTGCCAAGATAATACCACAGGCTTCAGGACGTAAACCGCCATGACCTACTGCGTTCTTCGCAATAATCATATCAGCTTGCAATTCAGGACGACGTGCGTGTTCTAATTGCAAATCTTTAAGTTTGACTGTTGCTACTGCTGTACGATGTGCACACACTGCAAGAGCCTTAGCGTATTCTGTAGGGAATACATGACCTTCAGGAGATGTACCTAACATACCTGTCTTATCAGCACCACCATCTTTCAAGTGAGGTACCGCAATGATTTTGAAACCGCAAAGTTTGTCGATATTACCTTCAACGATGGAAGCTACTGCACCAAAGTCTCGGTTGATAGCGTCTTTAGAAGCAATAAGTGCGGACTCTACTTCAGGAGTGATGTATGCGTAGCGTTCAGACGCAGGAACATATTGAGCAGTCCATTTAGCTTTCATTTCAAGTAAACCTTCGATTACTGCTTTACCAGTCTCGTAGTTGATACCAGCACCACCAGCACCTAATGTTTTCTCAATAACTACACCTTTACCTAAACCAGTGATGTTCTCTTTGTTAGCTTTAACTAATTTTGCAATTTCAGCTACCATTGCACCATCTGCGGAGATAGCCAATGCTTCACCAAGTTGCTTAGCGTATTCGCCACGAACGTCATAGTGGTTCATTGCTTCATAAATGTCGGTAATTAATACATCGGAAGTCAAAAGACCATCAATGTTGATTACTACTTCGTTGTGTGGGATTGCTTCACGCAAGTCGTCAAGGTTCGCACCAGCTGGCAAGTAGTGTGCTTTACCTCGACCCATTACTGGGAAGGAAGTAGACTTACCGCTATCAATAGTTTTAACCATATGGTTACCCATTACTTGAGATGCTCGTGTGAAAGCTGTTAAGACTTCACCACTGAATACTTTAAGGAATAAGGCTAATTGGTCGCCTGCGTTTTGTACTGCACCTTGTTTTTGAATGTTTGTCAATGTTGCCATTAATTAATTGTTCTCCTTTAATTAGAAATTAGAATTCATAATTTTTGTCTCGATTTGTTTTCGGTAGATAGGATCCTTAGAGTAGCGTGGATCACTGATAGCTTCTACCATTTGTTGCTTCGTTAAGAAAGCATTTGTGTTCTCTGTAGTGCCACCTGTAGATTGACCTAAGATAGTCTGATTGGTTGTGCCATTAACTGCCTTCATGTTTGCTTTCACACCATCAATAACCATCTTGATTACACCTAAGTTGCCACCTTCAATAGCATTGTTGAAATTGTCTACTGCGTTCTCGCCTTGAGACTGTACGAATTGTGCTACTTGTCGGTACTCTTCTTCATTACCTGCGAAGCCAATTACAGTGTTGTAGAATTTTTCTTGAGTAGCCTGTACACCGCTTAGATATGCGTCAACGACTTCTTTTGGATAACCAGCGTCGGCTAAGGCTTTCATTGAAGCGTCCGACAAATTACCTTTTTCGTTATACTCGGCCTCTAGTGCTTTGAAGTCGATATTGCGTTTCTCTAAGTCCGCTTGTAGTGCTTGTGTAGCTTCATTTTGTTTTGCTACTTCTTCTTGTACTGTATTTGTCTGTTGGTCTACCTCAGTCGTAGCTGTAGTCTCAGTAGTTGTTACCTCTTGTTGAGGATCAGTAGTTGTCGTTTGTTCTACCTGTGGTTGACCTTCAGTTTGTACCTCTTGTGGTTCTGCTGTAACAATCTGATGATTGTCTTGAGAATTCACTAAAATATCCATTAGATTACGTTACCTCGCTTTCATTCATTGCGCCTGCCATAGCTTGCTCCACTACGGCTTGCTCTTGTTGTGCTTCCATAGCTTGTTGTTGTTCTTGTTGAATTTCTTCATCAGTCTTAATGAGTCCAGTGGTGTCAATACCTAGACTTGTCGCTATTGCTATGAGCCATTGGTTCAGCTTCATGTAGGCCATAGCGTCAGGCATTTGTCCGACAATACCCATGAATGTCATAAACTTATTGAAGTCATGACCTCTCCCTAGTGCTTCCATACCAGTTGTAATTGTCGGTTCTACGAAGCCATCAGGAAGCTGTACGACTTCTCCTCGTGCCATTAGGACTGCTAAGATACGTCGTACAAGTGGCAACTGGAATTCTTGAGTTAAAATGCTGTATACACCACTTAAGGTATCCTCTAGCTCACTTGCGACTGTCCTGATCTCTTCTGCGGTTACTCGTTCAGCGTTCCGTTGGACTACGCTAGACAAAAGAAAAGCAAACGATAAGCGTTGCTCAATAGTGTCAGCAGTTGCTTTTGTCGTTTGCATATCAGGATATTTATTAAGTTGTAGTGGTTGAATGTCCTCAACTCGTCCACTTACAAAGTCGCCCTCTTGAGCGTCTTGAAGCAGTTTAGGTCTAGTAATACCATTAGGGTTCACTAGATATAATGTGCGTGCACTGATGGAAGCCATCGTTACAAGTGCTTTTGATAATTTCTCAAGACTTGTTAAGTCGCCTAAGTATTCCTCTACGATTGATCGTCCGTAGTCCTCGTTGCTTCCTTTTGTCATTCTTAAGACAATATAAGGGAATTTGTCGACTGGGTATGTCTGTTCACTTCCAGCTATACGAACACCATCGACTTCACTGAAGCACTCGTAGTTATCCTCTACTAAGTCGCACTTGGTATACACTTCTACTTCATCATTGTCTTTCTTATCAGGTACTAAGTTGTATGCTTCAGGTGGTAATGTACGTTTCAATAGTATGTCCTTAGTAATCAGCGTTACTACTGTCCCTACACCATCTCGCTGTACAACATAATTATTTAAGTCATAGAACTTTGTACCATCTCTGTCAGGCGGTAGAAATACTACACCATTACCAGTGATGACTAAGTGTCGGTTAGCTTCTTGAGCTGTAATACGTACTTGGTTCTCTTCCATAAATCTCATGCAGGACTGCTCAATTCTCATGAGTGCCTGCTCGACTTCTTGGATTTTCTCCTCGTAGGCTTCAGGTGAAGCACTCTGTAGTTGTTGCTTCATTTCTGTCGACAAACCCAATTTAAAAAAACCCTCATTCGGTGGGAACAGGGCTAGGGTTAGTTTAGATGTTAAGTTGTTTACTCCTCGTGCTCCAATCGACTGATAAGGTGTGTTATACTTCTTGTTACCATCATCGTTTTTGTCGTGAAATACATGAGGAAGCGTTAATTTTGCACAAGCTATCGCTCGTTGTACATATGGTTCCCTCTTGGTTTCTAACTGTGTGTACAGTTCTTTAGCAGGGACTCCTTGATCCTGTGGCTGTTTACCACTTCGTTTCTTCTTTACTGCCATTAGACATTTACCCCATTACCTCGTGTCTCACCTGTGTTGAGCCCTGTGGTTGAAATTTGTAAGTCTCGTTTACCTCTTGCTTTACGTTTACGTAAGCCACCGCCTTTTGTATCTACAGACTCTTGATCCATCTCATCGGCTCCTTGAGGTGCAGGTGTTGCAGGTGTAGGAATGTCAGGCTCTTTAATACCAAAGAGTTTCTTGAATACTCCCATATATCTCCTTTCTTTACATGTTCATAGGATTATAACTATCTGTATTCTTTTTGATTGTTAAGGCTTCCCTATTACGTCTAACATAGTTAGGCTGGGTGCCCCCTAACTGAGCTGTCTCAGGAGCTTCTGCTTGCGTATAGGGTACAAGGTCTTTACCAGTTACTTGTGGTACAGCTTTAGCTTTACTGCCCCACTTTTGAGCAACTTTATTAAGTACCATACCTACTGCAAGCTGAGCTAACATAGTGCCCATGTATTTCCCCTTTCATAGTTTAAATCATTAAAGTTCTCTATATCGTGGATACATTAGAGTCCATTTGCTTCTCGACAAGTGTTTAAATAGTTTGTGATTTCCTCTACAGCAGTGATATAAGCTATCTTTTGCTCTGCATTTAAGTCATCTCGCTTGAGAATAGAATATACTGAGAAGGCTTGTTTAATTTCATCAATAATGATTTCATCAACTCTTGGTAGTGGTCTATCAATTTTACTCATATTTCACCACTTTCATCATGTCGGTACAAATCGGTGTGTAGCCAGCTTTCTTGTAGCCATTCATTACCAGTCTTTCAGTGTCTCCTGTAGAGATCATGTTACCTGTAACAATAATTTCTGCGGAGTATCCCCTAGCAATTCTGTCTAGTTCTCTTGTGGCTTCTCGTTGAATACCACTATAGCTTTTGTCTAAACAAAATACAGTTTCTTCCATAATGACTATCTTGTCGCTCCACCATATGCGTCCTACATCAAACATTAGGAGCCCTACAAGTTTTCCTGTAGCGTCATACCACGCTCTAATTTGTCCCTTAAGGTTTTGCTCAAGGATATGACTATAGATTGCTCCTTGACTGCCTAGAGATACTAGAGGACTTCCTTTGGCTTCTTTCTTAAGTGCTTTGATGTATTCCGTAGCGTCTCGCTCAGGGTTCCTTAAGTGTTCTTCTTTTATGATGGTGTCCATAATTTCACCTTCTTTGTTTTCTTATTGTAATAACCTTTTTGCAAGATAAACGACAATCTAGCATTCATTAGTGCTTCTTCTTCAGTACTGCCATTGGCGACATAAGCTCGTACTACAGCTTCCCATGAACAGTCCTCATCAAGGAGTCTCTTAGCTCGCACTTCACCAATCTTAGGGCAACCCTTATAGTTGTCTGCTTTATCACCTATGAGTGTTTGATACATATGGAAGTAGTGAGCTTCCTCTTTTGTCGTATCATAGAATTCGTTATGCATGAAGTCATAGAAGCGACAAGGAATACTTCTGAAGTCTTTATCACCACTAATCATGATAGAGTCCTTATCAGCATGAATACCGATACAGTCGTCAGCTTCAAGATTGTCAATCATGAGTACATTAAAGTTCTCTAGTACCCACTCTCGCATACGAATAAACATCATTGGTCTACGTTTAGACTTACGATTAGCTTTATACTCAGGTGTGATGTCTTTTCTAAAGTTATGTTTAAGATCAGTGATTGCCATTAAGATTTCATACTCACCTTCAATATTCCAGTGTTCTAAGACAAGTCGTACTAACTCCTTAAGATGACTGTCAAATGCCATAGTTGCGTCAGGGAAGAAGGCACTAAGAGTATAGAAGCCATCTCCCCAGTCATGTTCAGTCTCAGTATTCTGTAACGCTAGATATATCATCATGTCTGCGTCAATGAGTAGGCGTGTTTTCTTTTTCTTCGTTGCCATCATTCTCCTTTGTTAAATTCTTTTCTAACCATTGGTTTACCATTTCTTTATACTGTAGAAGTACCTTGTAGAATTCATTGTTTTTGTCTTGTAGTTCTTCAGGTAAATAGTATGTCGTATCCCAATCGTTAATTAAGTGTTCTAGTGAGTGGTCTACTCGTACCACTTCAATTACTTCTTGTAGTTCTTTTGTGATTTCCATTAGTGGCACTCCGCCCAGTTCTTACCGATTTTGCCTTCGGTATCTAATTGAATTCTAAAGTTAAACTCTTCTTGTACATCTCGTACTGCCAGTTGTGCTTCATCTACGACAACTTGTGCTATCTCTTGAGTTCTACAAGCAACCTGCATTTCGTCATGTATCCATGCCATAAGACAATAATCTCCGTCCCATGAATGCTTTAAACCTCGTGCTTGTAGTCTTTCCTCAGTCCTTGTGATCCATCGTTTACAGATAAGTGCACCTGCTGACTGCAATAAGAGATTTAATGCACTATGAAGTGAGCGTACATGAAGTTTTCTTCCATCAAGTCCTTTAAGCCATTTACGTTTGTACCTTCTACAATGTGCTGATACATCATAAGGAGCTAAGGTATCCTTAATGGTACTTGTGAGCTTCTTGATAGATGGTGTATTCTTTAGGAATTTTGCCTTGAGTTTCTTTCCGTCGGCTTCAGTTCCTCCGACAATCTCACCAATCTTTGCATTACCACCACCATAGAGGAACGCATATATAAATGTCTTAGCTTGATTTCTTGTCTCAAGCCCTGCGTTCATTTGGTTAGCTGTATGAATATCACCATTGAGTATCTCATGAGCATACGCTCCGCCATCAAAAGGCGACAAAAAGTGTGCAAGGCAACGTAGTTCTAACCCTGAGCAGTCAATACCAGCTTGGTACCAGCCCTCAGGTACTCCAAAGAGTTCTCGACATTGATAGCCATAAGGTTTATCAATAGCTGGAACTTGAGCTACATTAGGGTTACTATGTGTCGCTCGACCTGATACTGCACCATTAGGGTTTACCTTACCATGAATTTTATTGTCGTCTCTTAGTAGCTTTAGCCATGCTTGAGCACCATCTGCTAATTGTCCTAATCGTTTCGATAGCATAAATGCAGTGCTGTAGAGTTGAGCTATATGTTTTACTTCATCGCTTGCCTTAGGATCATGAATGATTTCTTGTAGGCTCTCTTCGTCTAACTTGAGCTTTCTACTGGTTTCCTCTCCGTCCTCATCAATCTCGATTTCAAACATTGAGTCTAACCATTGGTATCCAAAGTGAGTCCCTAAGATGTACTTAAGTTGGTCTCGTGAATTGATCTTGAATTCCTTGTACTTTTGTACAGGTACACCAGCTTTATACCCTAGTCTCTTATTGTCTCGCTTAGGAATAAACACTCTATCAGGAATTGGTGGGACGTACTGAGTGAGTTCTTTGGTAATTCGCTCAAGTTCTTCTCTTAGCTCTGCTTCAAGGATAACTGCTTTTTGTTTGTCGAATGGGAAGCCATTACGTTCCTGCTTTTGCATTAACCATTGAGCCTTATGTTCAATCATTGAAGCGTGCTCAGTGAAGCCCTTCTCGACAAGTTTGTCGTATAGTTTTGTCGTTACTACTACGTCCTGCTTATTGTAGGCAAGCATATCTTCATTAAATACTGCCCATACGTCGCCTTCATTATCTTCGCTGTAGGTACCCTTGAGTACTCCTAAGCGATACCCAAAGGCTTCTAAGCTGTAGCGTCCATAGAGTTTCTTAGGTAGTCGACCAGCTCTCATTAGTCCGATGTCAACGTCCTTCATATTAGAGTAGACAAGCCGTGCTAATATAAGCGTGTCGATTACCTTTTCATGCTCAAATGAGACTCCATAGAGCTTCTCTAGGCACGGAACATCGAACGCTATAACATTATGTCCACAGATTTTGTCTGCCTGTAGAAGCTTCTGTACACCTTGCTCAATCTCAGCAGGACGATACTCAAAGAACTCATCTGTTTCTGTATCATAGATCACCATACAGTGAACTTTGGTTACAGTATCAAGTAGTCCGTTTGTTTCGATGTCAAAGATTAACATTAGTATTTCTTCAAGAGTCCTTTGAGATAGATGTTTTGTTTGGTTAGTTCATCAATCTCTCTCTTGTTCTCCTCAAGCATTTTCTCAAGTTGTTTCTTTTCTTGATCTCTTACCCATTTCTGTGCTTTGATAATATGAGCTTCCAATTTACATAATATATTAAAAATCATTGTGTATAGCTCCTTTCTTTATTTTTTCATATAGTTTCGTAAAGCGTGTTCTTTACGTCGTCCTTCTGAATAATTGCTTACTCGTCGTAAATAACCAATAACTCGTGTACCGTAGTCAATCTTTTCTGTCTCTCCGCACTTCGTACAGTGATCTTCAGTATTGACATTAATGTATCCACAGTTATCACAGATGGTTACTAGACAATTAAATGTCCAATAGTTACAGCCATATTCACCAGCTAGACAAAGTAATTTGTATGCTTGCTCTTCAGTCAATAGTTGAGCAATGTTAAGATGACAAGCACTACCACCATCAAGATATTTAACCATTTCTTTACCATGTAGTTTTAGTCGGTCAAGGATAGTCATGCCGTCATTTTCTACAGGATAGAAATAAGAATTGTAGCAGTCTCGTTTAGAAATGATACCATCTTCCTTGTCCCATTTAGCATTCTTAACACCTAAGTTCTCAGCTGGAACGAATTCAGTATTGAAGCGTACTTTGTAGTCCTTGTATGCTTCTTTATTAAGCGTGTAGATTTGGTTAAGGAAGCCACTCACTGTCTTGATGTATTTCTCAGGTTCTTCTACTGGATCAACTTTAAGGTATTCCATACTTTCTAACATTCCATTAATACCAATCGTACAGAATTGCTTGTCAAGGCTGATAAAGCCTGCACTATAAGCTGGCAATAAGCCTGCCTTTAAATAGTCCTCAATGACTGCTCGATGTGCCATTAGATACTTTTGTACTCTCTTGATTAAATCAATGAAAGCATAATCACCTTTATTATGTCGTTGGATAAATCTATTCATGTTGATAGTGATAACTTGTACACTACCTGTAGATACACCACCAGCTCCTAATGTATAGCTAAAAGTATTATCTGCAAGCTCGTTCCGAAGTCGACAACAGCTTGCTAAGCTATCAGCACTTTCACTTTGATATACAAAGAACGACAAACCTTTACTCATGTGTTTAGCTAACATATGTGCAAAGTAGTCATCTTTAGGCTTACCAGTTTCTTTGTCGACAAGTACTGCACTTGTGAGTACTGGGTACGTCAATAGTTCTTTCTCTCGCTCTTCTCTAAACCAATTCATAAAGAAGTCCTGAAGTTTAGAAATGCTTTGGTAGTTCGCTTTGTCGCCATCAGGGAACGTGAATTCACCAAATACGGACTCAAAGTAGTACTTATCGAATACTGAGATATTCCAGAATACACTTTGGTTACCTCGTGCACTAGCTGGCTGATTGATCGCATAGACTACACCTTGTAGTTCTTGAGCTACCTCTTTAGCGTTCGTCTCAAGGTAGTTATCGCCATAACTCTTGCGTGCAAAGTGGTCGAAGTACATTAAGAATTCTACTGTAGCAATAGCACCAGCGAAGCCACTAGCTACCTGATAGACAAGGTTTACGAAGCTACCACAGAATGACTGTAGGTTTGTCGGAGCAGTTGAAGTACCGCCTAAAGGTTTAGTACCCTCGAATAAATAAGGGAACATATTGATACTTGCACAGTATGGTCGTAAAGAAGTCTCATCGTGAATGTAAATGAGATGGTTCTTAATGTCCTGTTCGTACTGGTGAGCGTACTCACTACCGAACATTTCGATAAGTTTAGCTTCAACAAGTGCTCGATTGATTTGAATTGTCTCGAATTTGTAAAGTTCACTCTCAAGGATACCGATGTTCTTACCATCGACATTACTGTTAGGATCTACAATAGAGCCATCAGCAGTATTGAAAGAGTCCATATAGTTCTTGATAAAGTTTACTTTTGTTTGAATTTGGTCGTCAGTTAGTTTGTTTAATAGTTTTTTAGCCATTATTCTCCTTTGTGAAAAATGAAGTAATATTAGTCCATTCGCCATTAGGCAACTTGTAGAACATTTTTTGGTTTGTCGTAGGGCTCGCTAAGCCACCTTGACATTCAATGTAACGTCCAATCTTAAGCCATGTTAAATCATCACGACTATAAGGGAACTCAATACAGCCATGATAGAGTCCTACTGGATATTCTTTAGATATTGGTTTTATGATTTCTCTTAGGAATTCTTCAGGATCAATCTCATAGTTTGTCGTACCACCCATGAAGACAACTGCGGTTATACCTCTTTGAGTCTTGATGTAGTCCTTTAGGTCATCTACAGTCAGCCACTCGGCTCCTTCAGCAGTCCAAAGTTCAGGACTATGACAACCCTCACAGTGTTGCTTGCAGTTACCAATCTCAAAGAATACTGCAATTTCATTAGGTATTTCTGTTAGTGTTACACCTTTTCCCATTACAGGAATTTTCATAGTGCTAACTCCTTAGTTTTGTTATAGGCTTTCAAAAGTGTTACATATTTAATTTGAGCTCGGTCATGGTCTAAATGTGTCAATGCTTCTTTCATCTCACTCTTAGCATTAGCCACTTCATCTTCTAACCAATCAACGAACTTCTCATTTTGTTTCAAAATTCAGGTACCTCATCGTTACTTTCTATGTCGTTCATTAGGTCTGCACTCGGTACTTCTAGTCGGTTTTTCTCTTTGTTAAACCAAAGTTTTCCACCAATACCAGTGTCCCCTGTTTGTCGACATTTTAATACTCGCATTTGCACTAGGTTTTTCTTAACGTCGTTATCAGCTTGCTGATTGCGTTCTAGTGCTATAATTGTGTCCGACAACTGAGCTATCGCTTGGCTTCCTCGCAAGTCCTCTAGTGAGATACTTCCGCCTTCTTCAGCACTCTTCTTGCCATCTCCTCGTTTCAGATGACAAATACAGATAAGTCCTACTCCTAGCTCCTCGCATAGCTGTCTTAAGCGTGTCATAAGAATATCAATAAGTTTTCGCTCATTGTTACTCTCAATACCGCTTACTGCTATACTGATATGGTCTATAAGGATAAAGTCGCACTTCTCTGTTACTGCCATATAGCGAATAGCCTTTAGAATTGCTGAGTTGTCTAGTGATCCAAAGTGGTTATACATCACGAACTTTCCTGTACCTAAAGTGTTCACAAAGGCTTCAGTATATTTCTCGTTAGATATACCTTTACGACTGATATGTACAGGTCTATTTAGATATAAACCGATGTAGCCTTTAGAAGTTCTTAAGACATTCTCCTCTAACATCATTGAGCCTATCTTAAGTCCATGTCTCATTACTAAGTCATAGCCTATCTCTCGGATCATTGTAGATTTACCTATACCGGTACCAGCGGTTAGCATTGTGATTTCACCTTTGCGTACCCCTCGTATCATTTTGTCGGCTTTAACATTCCACGGAAGTCCATAACCAGTTACCTCTTCAGGTTCTTCTAATAGATCTTCAAGTAATGTGTCAGCATTGATAATGTTTTCAGGTGTTACTCTTTTAGCGTTCTCTAGGGCTTCTAAAAGTTCATTCCCTTTGTCGTTGATATAATACTCATTAGGATCTTTGTACTGCTTTAGTACAGCTATACGGAGCTTATCAGGAGACAAAATACCTTCTATCTCTTTAGCCCCTTTGCGTCCTGCGTCATCATTATCGAATACGACAACTACCTCATTGAAGCCCTCTAGCCACTTAAGATTAGCTTCAAATACTTTCTTTGCACTTTGTACCCCACAGGGAATACTTACGACTGGCTCTTGGTTACCCAGTAGCTGGCTTACAGTTAAGCAGTCGATTTCTCCTTCAGTAATAATGAGTCGTGCTCCGTTGTTGTAGAGTTGTTGTCCAAAGAATGTCTTACTGAGCTTCCCTTTAGTGGCAAAAGATTTGTCTTGGAAGCGTAGTTTTTGTCCGACAGGTGTTCCACCTTCATCGAAGTAATTAGCCACTTGGCAAGGCTTACCTTTGTATGTCGTGTAGTAGTACTGGTATTTACGACAAGTGCTCTCGGTTATACCTCTTTTCTTCAGTGGCTTTAAAGTCATATCACTAATGAAGTCGTCATACTTAGTTGTTGGTGTTTCATCGCTATTATGCAGTGCATTACAGGAATAGCAATAGGTGTGTCCGTCAGTGTATTCACTAAGTGCGTCAGATGAGCCACAGTCAGGGCACGGAAGATGAGCTCTTAAGATTTCTGAAGTGCTCATCAGTCTATTTCCATTTCATCTATAATGATTTCTTCATCGTCAGCTTTAATGTCATTATTCTTAACCATGTCATGAGCAATTTCTATAGCTTCATTTTCTGATACATTCTCCAATTCAATTTCATATAAGCTAACTTTTCGTACATGAGCAAGAATATATTTATGTTTTCTATCCATCATACATTCATATTCTTTTAGCTCTTCTCTTGTCTCACTCAACGATTTCAACTCCTTTATATTGCTCTTTCAATGCATTGAGTACGACTTCAAGACTTGCTTGAGCTTCCTCAGTGATGTCGCTTAGAATACTGATAGTAGTCTCATAGTTAGCCACTTCACCGAACGCTACTGCTTCCTCAGGGCGATACTTATTGACTTGTCCATCAGCAGTGATTAGGTAGTGATGGGGGAAGAACAGATAGCCTGCCTTTTGGCTGTTCCGAAGAATTACTTCAGGGTTCGTGTCGTTCAATGCATATTGAGTTACTTTAATATATTTAGTCTCTTTACGCTCTTTTAGCTTTCCATATTGTTTGATTGGTTTCACCTCGCTTTCTCTTCTATCCATTTCTTAGGAATGACTGTACCAATGTGGTATTGGAAGCCATTCTTTTTGCACCAGTCGCTGTACTTGTTAGCTTTTGTCTTAGTGCTTATATATTGGTCTTTCATAAATAAAAATCTTATGTCTAACTCAGGGTGTTGCTTCTTGATTACTAAGTGTTTACTACGATCCTCAGGAAGAAAAAGCCCTTTGGCTTCGACAATAATTCCATTCGACAAAATAAAGTCAGGCTTATAGAAGTGCTCAGTTGTGTAGGGCACTTTCATTGTCTCGTACTCAAAAGGGACTTTTGCTTTCTCAAGGTTTTTCTTCACTTGGCTTTCAAAGTTGCTTCTTGTCGACTTGTCTGCTCGTTTCTTAAAGCCCCCTAGTCGACTAAAACTCCAGCCTTTAGCCATAGGCTTACCATTCTACATCGTCAGTTTCGTCAGGTTCGCCTTTAGCTTCAATGTCGAAGCCGTAGTTTTCTGCACTGCCACCACCTGTGTATTCCTTAAGGTCTTTAACAAGTACCGCATTGAGTCGCAAAGTTACACCATAGGTCTTAGCATTCATTACATAAGGCTCTGCTGTTACTGCTACTTGCACCTTAGATCCATTACCAATCTTAGTGCCAGCTGGTAGTGGTTCACCATATTTGTCGAATACTGCTAACTTACGACGTACTAATTGACCTGTAGTTTTGTCTTTGAATTCGTGTTTAGTTTTAGCCTTGAAGCATTCGCCTAAGTCCTTATCTTCTTTTACAGATAGGTTCATTGGTACTTTGCGATTAACTTTCTTTTCTAGTTGATCCTCAGCTTCGTTAAAAATTTCCTCTAGTGCGTTCTTGAGTGCTTCAGTTTTCTCGTCGTTTTCTAAACGCACCATGATAGAGTAGCCAATCTCGTTACCTTCGTAGGTCTCAGGGCTGTCAGTATGAGCCCATACTGCTGTACCATTCAACTTCATTTCTTTACCTAGTTTTGTTTTTGTTTTTGCCATTCGTTTCTCCTTTAGTCGACAAAAAAAAAAAGAGCACTCATTAAGAGTGCCCTTAGAATTTATTTAGTTACTTACCAGTACTACCGCTTTCAGTCCCTCGTTCAGTGTCCTCGATTACTTCACCTTCGACAAAAGTCATTGGTAATGTTTTCTCAAGCCAGCACTGAGCAATTCGTTGTCCTTGCTCAAGGAATACAATGTTTTTACTGAAGTTTCGTAGCATGATTACTACTTCACCTCTAAAGTCCTCATCAATAATACCTTCAGTGTTCGCCAGTGCAATAGGATAGTCTCGTCCTACACTGGATCTCAACTGGATACGCATTGTATGTCCTTTAGGAACTACTACCTTGAAGCCTAGTGGTACCACTGTAGCTTGTGCTTGTACTGTTGTTGGTGGTACTCGGACGTCAATAGGTAGTGTAATGTCCATACAGCCAGCTCCCTCAGTTTTAGCTTCAGGGATTACTGCGTTGTCATTAATCAGTTCGATGAGCACTTGCTCATTATTAATTTCGATTGTTTCTTCTTGTGTTTTCTTAGTGCTTGTGCGTGCCATTATTTATCCTCTTCGTCTTTCAAGTCCTCACCTTTTAGCCCTTTAATGTATGCTTGTAGTTCCTTGACTTTAGTTTCTGCTTCCTTTTGTTTTCTTTCAGCATACTCTCGGTTCCATTTAGCACTACTTAATTCACTCTTTAGTTTTTCAATTTGTGCCATTAGTTCTTTACGTTTAGGTTTGTTCTCAATTACTTGTGTCTCTTCCATTTTGGATCTCCTATTTAATGAATGTATTGATTAACATTTGAATGTTTTCAGGTGTTGCATGGTTAGCAATATACATAGCAATTAGTACCTCTTTAGTTGGGACTAAAGTTGCTGTTAAAGTTAAAACTACAGTTATAGTACTAATAATTACCTTTTGTATTTTTGATAGATCTTTAAAGAATGTTCCTAGTGTCGCTACACCAACTACCGCTAAGATATAAATAAGTGCTCTTATTGTTTCAACGTGTGATAATGCAAAGATTGTCCATGGGCTAATAATTGGTTCCATTTGCTTTTACTCCTCTGTAATTTTAAAGTAACGTCTCCAGTAGCAGTCTCCAGTTATTCCTACTCGTACATCATCTGTAAGCCATCGCTTACCTATGTTATTAACTGTAGTGCTTAGAAGTCGTTCATCTTCAAGTTTTACTTTACGATCATTGTCGTGCTCTCTTGTTACGGTTACTGTAGTCCCTACTGGTAGCAGTTCTTTCAACTCTTCTACAGTAAAATCCTCAGCGTTGTACCATTTGTTTGGTTCTAAGGTTTTCTTTGGTTCTTCCTTAAGTAACTCTAGTTCTTTATCATCTGCATACCATGCATTATCACTTTCGACTGCTTGATTTTTTATATTAGCTATCCAACCTGCATATTCTTCGTCCAGTTCTACAATATAATTATCTCTGTCAACGTCTCTTAAGCCTTTTTTAGGTAGTCGGATAATAGTACCTGTTTCATTATGTTTTATTACTTTTACACGATCTCCTACTTTAAACTTATAGCTTTCTTCAGATTCATTCTCTTCTTCAGTTAGCGGTTCTAACTCTTCATCGTCTGCATACCCTGCATTATCACTTCTTACCAATTCATGATCTAATGTTGCTTTCCACCCATTGTATGCACTATCTAACTCAATAACGTAATTATCGTTACAGCATACTTCTTCGTCATCTACAGGTGTTCTAATAACAGTACCCTTCATTCTTGTGCGTTCAATCTTAGGTTTAACCAATACACGATCACCAATGTTATATGTATATGTCTTTTCGCTCTCTACAAGCGGTGCTTCAGCTACCTCTTCAGGTTTTTCCGCTACTAATACTGGACGTCCCTTTTGGACTTCAATGAGTTTCTCTGCATAGTGCTTGATTTTCTCTGCGTCCGACAAGGCTTGCCCTTTGTCTCGTAGCGTGTACTTAATGATGTTACCTTTTAGGTATGCGACAAATTCCTCAGTGGTGAAATTTCTTTCCATGATTTCCCAAGGTTGAATATTTAGTTCTTCGTAATGTTTTGCGTTAGTGTTCATGATGTTATCTCCTTGTTTTTAATCAACTATTCTAAACCAGTATCTTGATGGAAATATACCGCTAACATCAACTTTTGCTTTGTTATTTACTGGAATTATTCCAGCTACTGGTCCATATCTTGTTGCTATGTTATTATTAGGCTTTTCAGTCTTTCTATCTTCTGGAACTTCCTTTATTACATTGATATGGGTTCCTTTTGGTAGTAACTTTTGTAATTCCTTAATTTTAAAATTACGTGCGTCATACCATTTCTCTTTTATAAGCTCCATGATATTATCTCCAGTTCCCTGTTAAGTATGTTTGAATTAAGAATAATAGTTGTAGTCGTCTGTAGTGCACTTGTTGTGCTCTAAAGTTTTTAGCCATCTGATTACTCCTTTATGATTTTAAACCAGTTATTAGGTACAAATGGGTAAATATCTGCGTATATTACTGTCTGCTTTTTGTTTTTCGTTAGGTTGTATTCTTCAACAACTTTAGTTACGTTAGTTATGTGAGTATGTTCTTCCTCATTAATAACTTCTTCTTCATCTACCCAACTATTAGGTATAATAGCCACTTTAGTTCCAACTGGTAATAATTCTTTTAGCTTTTCAACTTCAAATGTTCTAGCGTCATACCATTTGCCTACCTCTAGTTTTTCTTCAGCAGGTTCTTCCATCAGTACTAGCTTTCCTGTTAGCGTGAAGCTCTTAATTGGTGCACCTTCATCATCTAATAAGAATAGTTTGTTTTCTTTAGATAGGTTTAGTTCCTTGACTTGCTCTGCCAGTGCTTCGATTGTTTTGTCTTTATCCATGCTTTCTTGTGTTACCTTGAATAATGAAGCATTTAGATCATTTATAGCTTTCTCTTTCTCTTCGATGATTTCTTGAAGCACCATTATTCTCCTTTCATATGCACCTTGTAAACCGCTATGTGCGTCTTTGATTTGGTTAAGTAATTTATGTGCTTCTGCAATTTGTCTAATCATTAGTAGTTTACCTCTTCATTTAATAGTGTTTCTTTAATAACGACTGGTAAAATACGTCCAGTTGTCGTCTCGATATCCATTAATACTTTTTTATCTTGTACATTTGTGTCGTCAAGTTCTACGCTCACTACTGTGAGTGTTCTCATATCAATCTTTACTTTCATAGCTTTAGTTTCTCCTTTAGTGTTTCCAATCGTAGTCGCCTTTAATAATATTTACGACCACTTTAAGCACTACTGCTAGTGCCCAAATGCCTGCTAGTGCTACGACAATAGTACTAAAGGCTTTCATTAAGATAAGTGCTGTGATTAACTCATATTCCATATCTTGTCTCCTTAAAATAACAATGCTTTAAGTACTTCAGAAAATAGTAGTAATGTTATAGCTACTCCTGTTAAAAACTTGTAGATAGCTACTTGATCTTTAGCAAGCTCTAAGCGTTTCTTTAGGATATAGTTTTTATCCCATTCATCTCGTAGGGAGTGCTTATGTATACCTAGCTGTGTTTCTAACGTGGTTGCTTTCTTTAAAGTCTCTTTATAGAGATAGCTTTCTTTTACATTTGCGTTAATACCTCTTGCATAACCTGTCCGCTGTTCATTATTTAATTCTTCTCGGTACTTTTCGTAGTCCATTGTGATTGTCTTTTGTGCGTTCATTAACTTACGCTCCTTTCTTTTTGCCATGAACAGAGAAAAGCAGTCTTGGAATTTGCTTCTCTCTATATCGTGGATACATTAGAAATCTTAGTGAAAAATAAACGTGCTCTTTAAGATATTCTCTAGGTTTAAAGTCCCCTTAGGTGGCTCAGGGATATCCGACAGGTCCTCGCCTGTCATTTCCTCTACATACTTTTTAAATTCTTCAATCGGTGAGTGCTCTGTATATAACTTATAGAGTTGCTCACGGATAACTACTTGTAGCCTTCTAGCTTCTCCTAGTGATGTACCGAAGCTATCGTGAATTGTCGTATAGTTAGACAAGCCAGCTTCGTTTACCACCATCATGAGATGTGTAGAGTCTAAGCTGTGGATAAAATTAGGTGCTATACCATTCTTCTGTCCATTGAGGTCTAAAGACTCATCGTCAGCTACGTCCTGATAGTATCCTCTCCAACTCACCATATCTCCGAAGCGTGTTCTGAAGCTCTTCTTTACTAACTTTAGATACTGCTGTTGCACTGGTAGTCCTAAAGGTGTCCACCAGTTGACTGGTAGTCCGTGCTTAGTGAGTACTTTAGCTAGTGCTTTAAGATACTTCATGCCCTCAGTTGCTGAGGTTACTGTTGTTTGTACCTCTTGCCATACCAGCTTAGCCATGTATTTTGCACAAGGTTTTTCAAACCTCTTGAAGTGTGGATTACCTTTGCAAGTATCCTCAAGGATCTGTTCCTCGAAGCCGTAACGACCACTTCCATAAGCCAGTGTCATTACGTTTCTTTTGACTACTTTTCTTGTTACTTCATTCGCAAGCCATGCTTGAGCCATCGACCGTGTTCCGAAGTGTACTCTTTGTCCACCACCGACTTCTTCCTTCTCGACTTCATCTAAAGTGCCTTCTCTAGCGTCCTTTTCGACAATCTTTAGTACTTTGTCTGCTACTTGTTGATATATATCAGCTGGTCTTTCGTGGTCGATAAGATTAACTGCACTTCCGCCTACTTCATCACGAAGCATAGCACTGTAGTGCTGTAAGCCTGAGCATGTACCATCATAGGCGAGTACTAGAGGGCAACTATAGCCCTCATATGTCTTGTTCTCTTCGTAGTACTTGAGACTCTTAACGTACTCCATACACCACGCAAGAAATTGTAAAGGCTCGTCTGCTTCAGTCCACCAAAGGTAGTCCAAAGGGTTCCTTGCGGAGTCGACAATATTAGAGTGGTGAGTCCTCACCCATTCCACTTGTTCTGCATGAGATATTTTGTCGTTTCCCCATAGGTTAGCCCCTTGCCAGTATAGGAGCTCTATATCTTGGCTATCCTTGAGTGCTACTGGGTTACTGTAGATGATTAGGGACTTCATGAAGTCGTCCCCTTGGTGATTAAATAGTGGGACTGGATAGATACGACCTCTGAAGTCAATATTGCAGGGGAAGTAGATATTGTCGTAGCTCTTGAATTCCTTAGCATATCTGAAGAGTCTTAGGGCTCTAATAGCCTTGCTACGTCTTGGTAACTCGATCTCTAGCCATTCATGGTAGCGTTTACCGAATTCCTTTCTTGTTTCCTTAAACTTTCTTTCTGGTTCTTCATAAGGCTCCATTCTAGGAATGTCAGCAATTTCACCACCTTGCTCGATAAGGGCTTCAATGATTTCATACATCTTGTCATTGATACGATAAGGTGTCTCTTGAATACGATTGACTGCACTGTAGATTTTCGATAAGTCTACATCTTGTATCTTCTTAAGGTAGCTCTTAACTACCTTTGTTTTACCGACAATATGGCTAATCCGCATGAAGTGTAAGCGATCCGCCATGACTCCGTAGTATCCGCCATTGTTTAAGTCTGTCCACTTCTTAGGCTTGATAATTGTCGGTGTTCTATCGGTAACAAACTGACTGATAAACTCTGCGTTATATCTGTATGTCTCTAGTAGCTTTTGAGTTGGTTGAAGTAGCTTAACGCTGTCGTTAGCGTCGCTAGTGGTGAGTAGGTCTGTTGACTTGATGAGAATATATAGAATATCAAGCCCCATATTCACTACCTCTTCTTTTTTATACTTCACCCATTCAAAATTATTCTTTTTCATTATTGTCTTGATATGTCTTGTCTTTTGATACATTAAGGTTCTTTTGTCTAAGCCGTCTTGTATCCGATTAACTTGTGTTCCAGTCTCATCTTGCTTTAGGAATGCTTCAGTTTGAGCATTGTAATAGAGATTGTCCCCTATTTGATATGCACAACTGGATACACTAGCTTTGTAATGAGTCGCTAGGGCTTCATTAAGTGCCCTCTCCAATGCCGTTGCACAGATATTTAACACTAGGGCTTCTTTTCCGAATGCTTCAAGCATTGCTTTTAGTAACTCCCTATACTTCTTGCCCACACCTCTTTTAGGCTTGGTATTGTCATCTATCCATGATCCGATGTTGGTCGCTAAGGCTTCGACAAATAACTTTTTCAATCCTGAGCCTAATGGTTGGCTTGTAATCCGCCCTTGGTTTCTTGCCTGTTCTAGTCGTTTTTTAAAGGACTCTTGTGCTAGGGTTGTATAGTGTCTTTCCAGTTCTATTTGTTGCTCTATTGTGTTCGTATTCATATGTCTTGTCCTTTCCAGTGGTCGGCTGTAGGCTTACCGCCTTATATCTCTTGTCCACCCTTGAGCCTAAAAATGGGTATAAAAAAAATAGACCTATCGACAAATCGAGGTTTCAATAGGTCTATTCAGTTGAAATTCTTAAGGGAACATAATAAATGTCCCTGCTACGTCGTCGCATGTCTTTGTATAGAGGTTCTGTAGTGTTTCGTGTCGCATTGCTTCTGTAGTCGACAACTCCCCATCATTCTTTTTGGCTTCCTCTTCAATACGCTTTATGCTTGCTCGGAGCTGTTGCAGGGTGTTTGCTAGTTGCCTGCCTGTTATTTGGAATTGTCTGCATTGTGCTTCTAGTTCCTTTTTTGTCATCTGGTTTTAATTCCTTTCTTATAGGTCAGTTACCATATAAGCCAATTCGTCGGCTTTCTCTTTGGCTTTCTTGCCTATGAACTCGTTTGAAGTTATGTCTCTGATTGCTAAGAGTTTACCCCTTAGAAGGTCTACTTCTTCATACTCAGGCTTTATCTTTGTAGCGTATGCGTCCTTTATCATTTCATCGGCTTCGATCATGTACTTTTCATATGTTGTTATTAGGTTTTCATGTGTGCTCATGGTGTCGCTCCTTATTCTTCTGTGAGTTGAATTTTATAGCCTTTTTCTTTTATCAGCTTTTGTAAGGCTTCCCCTAATAAATTAAGCTCGTACGTTGTGAGCCCATCGCCTACCCATTCCACTTGCTTATTATCTTGATATAGAATGTATGCACTTTCTTCATGCAATATTTCTATTGTTGTACCTGTGATTTGACTTACAGTAGTTTCAAGGGCTGTGAATACGTCCCATTTACTACCTGTTTTGTCTAAGATTGGTCTACCGTATTTTGTTATTAGTGTTTTTAGTCCTTGCCCTAGTTTCATGTGTATTCTCCTTGTATATACATTTTGTTATTACATGGTAGTTAAAAAAAATTAGTCGTCCATTTGTAGGCATATGTGAGCCCAAAGGGTTATACCACCAACAATGATTGATAGTAGTATCATTCTTCTTCCTCTTCTTCTTCTATTCCTAAAAATTCAGGTATTGACATACCATTTAACATACTGTATATTTTGTCCCAGTCGCCTATTTCATTGGCTACCGTTTCGAATTCATCTTGTAGCCCTTGTGCTCTGATTTCTAGTAACATTTCTAGTGTTTGCCCTCTTGATAAGCTAATTAAATCGTCAAATGTGAATGTCCCTGTTAGTGTCATCATTGTTATATCTCCTTTATATATTTTTGAATAAACATTTTTACTTTTCTTTTGGTGTAGTCTGAGTGGTGAGCACAGCTAAATATAGTTATTCTATTGTTTTTAATATTCGCCAGTACTTCGTATGGCGTTGTTAATATTAATACATCATTTAACTTGTAGACTCGTATATTCCAGCCTAATTTATCTATTTCTTGTGCTGTTTCTTTAAAGTGTTCCATTGGATAATGTTTCATATTTAAAGTCCTTTATGCTTCTAATGGTTCGCCATCTTCATCTAATGGAATACCTAAGAAATAGTAAATTTCTGTTTCTTCTTGTAATAGAAATGCTTCAAAATCTGATAGAGTCAAGATGCGTGTTAGTGCTTCCGCTTGCTCGTTTAGTGTGCAGTTATTTCTCAGAATACTTTTATATTCTTCTTTAGTCGTTTCTCTATATCCTACCTCGTGAGCTAATGCCATAAATTCATTAATTTTATGATGACTTGCAATAACTTTTAATGTGTCGCAAGCTCTATCACTGAGTACATTGAAAAGATTGTCAAAAGTGAAGTTTACAGTAATTTGAATAGTATCCATAATGTCCGCCTTTCTGTTTGTACGTTTGTTAGTACATAGCTTTTAAAATTTTTTAGGGTTTCAGCCCTTATCTTTAATTACATTATACACTTGTTAGGACATAATGTCAATACAAAAGTAGCAACTTTTTATATAAATTTTCAGTTATTTTGTATTTACATTTTGTTTATACTTGTGTTATACTATAAGTGAAATTAATATTATTTTTACTATTCTGAAGGGGTGGCAACTCATGGAAAAGAATTATCAATTATTATATTACTATGCTAGTCTTGACGCTGATACTACTATTTCTATTCGTATCCCTCACGAGCTAAAAGAGGGCTTTCAAGCGGTTTGTAAAGATGGGAATATAAGCAAGGCTATCCGTGAGTTTATGGTTCATGAGATAGCAATAAAAGGTATAGTGCTCCCTAATGACGATGGAACATATACAATTAAACCTAGTAACCTATTTAATAGAGATTAATCTACCACGATCTAAAACATATAGCACACAAAAAAGATAACCCTTAGAGCTCAATGAGAATTCTAAGGGTTATCTTTTATTATTTACTTTATGCGTCCGTTTGTTATCTGAATGTCGTTATAGTTATCATCGTCGCCTTGTCCATAATTCGACAAATTGAACACTTGAAGTATTACCACTATGACTATTAATATTGTCGCTAGTCCCCTGTGGCTCCCCTTCGTAAGTATCTGATAGAGACACCATAGAGCAATAATAAACATACATACTATGAACATTTGTTTACTCCTTTTGTGTTGTTAATAATAATAATTGAAGTGTGTGCTGTCGTTGATGATCTCCTTTAGTACGACAAACTATTTCTATATTTATCTTTAGTATACCATGCTAGATTTACCTTGTGGTATTCCTTTTACAGCACTATAGTAGTACCCATTGTGTGCAACGTGGGTTACACTGGAATACTTGAGTATTGCTGTTAGTACCTTCATGAGAACTACGTTGTGCCCATTGGCTTTTCCAGTGGTCGTCTGTCGTTAGGTACATCACTGTCCTACACGGAACACTACTATGTTCACTGGTCGTATTACTTCAGTAATGCCTATAGCGTACCTATCTGTGCTGTCGTGTTGTGTGCAATTAGACTCTCAAGGGCTTCTCTTAGCCCTCAATCAAAAAGAGTCTGATTGTGCACAACAATGACTACTTGTGGAGAACAGATGGATATCCTTTAGTGTGCTAAAGTAATCTTTGGTTGGTCTGTGGTTATCCATCATGTAGTCATTAATAGTCGCCATGAGTGTTCTGTTGGTACTCTCCAGTGAACGACGTGAAGTCCATAGGACGGAGCACGGAGTGAACCATAGGCAGTCAATGAGATTGCTGAGAGACACAATTTGTACTCTAGTGTATCCTGTGAGTAGACTAATAGAGTAGTAATGTATTTCTGTAGTGTACAAATTGCACGTCGCAAGTATGAAAAAGTAAGTGCTCGTATACAGTAACTCACCCCCAGCGAACCATTGGTTTAACTGTAGTTGTGCAGAGTGAACATGCTCTAGGTAGTAGAGGTGTCTGTGAGTGAACCTGCGGAGTGCCAAGCGTGAGCGAAGGGACGACAAGGCAGGGGCATGGGGGGCTCAGGCTCTAATCTTAAGGTTATATATGGGCTCATAAAATTTTGTAGTAAAATTCCCCTCTAGGTGTACATTAGAAACTTATGGTTAATATATCGTTATCGGAAGTAATTATAAAAATAATAAAAAATAGCTAATTCTAAATATTGAAATTTTTAGAATTAGATTGTAAAATAGTAATATAAATTATCTAATTTA
>ERZ773014.136-NODE-136-length-47597-cov-20.331097_pt1 | contig 47597 bp, 50 predicted proteins | sample MGYA00580841_ERZ773014 | MGnify/ENA primary metagenome ERZ773014 (study PRJEB29015, sample SAMEA2737989) | human oral metagenome | biome: human oral; feature: human-associated habitat; material: dental | place: China | collected 2067 ... | reverse complement strand
GTTAAGACACCGCCCTTTCACGGCGGTAACACGGGTTCGAATCCCGTACGGGTCACCATTTGAACGGAGGTTTAGCTCAGCTGGGAGAGCACTTGCCTTACAAGCAAGGGGTCAGCGGTTCGATCCCGTTAACCTCCACCATTTTAATAGCCGGGAAGATAGCGAAGAGGCTAAACGCGGCGGACTGTAAATCCGCTCCTTAGGGTTCAGTGGTTCGAATCCACTTCTTCCCACCATTTAGGGACGTAGTTTAACGGTAGAACAAAGGTCTCCAAAACCTTTGGTGTGGGTTCGATTCCTGCCGTCCCTGTTCAGATGGATGTAATCTTTATGATTACATCTTTTTTTGTTTTTATTCAATAAATTATATTTTTAAAACTATATATAGAGTATGACCAGTAAACAAGGAGAACGAACTAAGCACTCCTTGTCTATTTTTATCACCTTGAAATTTACTAAATTAGGGAAATAATCTTAAGAATGTAATGTAAATAAGCCTTAGTAGATAAAATTTATCGGGAAATATTTTTGACAAACTAACATATATGTGATATTGTATTAGTGTAATGTTTACTAATAGGAGGTAAAATATGATAGAAAGTGTAAAACCATTTAGTAAATTATATGATTTGACACAGAGAGCTGAAAAAGTTGGTATTTCAGATGATGATGTCCTACGAGAAATATTAGTAGATAAAATAGTACCAAATAAATATCAACCACGACATGAATTTACAGAAGAAAAAATAAAAGAACTTGCAGAATCTATTAAACAAAATGGCTTATTACAGTCTATTACGGTTAGGGATATAGGGAATGGATTCTATGAGTTAATAGCTGGCGAACGTCGTCTTCGTGCTATAAAATACTTACAGCATGCGACTACTAAAGCTATAGTAAAAGAATTAACTGAAGAACAAATGGCGACACTAGCGCTTATTGAAAATATTCAACGAGAAGAGCTTACACCGATTGAAGAAGCACATGCTTATCAAGAGTTATTGCGTATAAACAAATTAACACAAGATGAACTTGCAAAATCATTAGGTAAAACTCAGGCGACGGTTGCTAATAAATTGCGTTTATTAAAATTAAGTAAAAAAGTAATAGAAGCAATTAATTCGAAAAAGATAACAGAGCGTCATGGACGAGCAATGGTAAAACTTGATGAATCTGCTCAAGAAAAGATTTTATCACAAATTTTGTCACAAAATTTAAATGTTTCACAAACAGAAGAAAAAATAGATACATATTTAAAAATTAAAAAAGATGTTAAACCTGTATCTACAAATGCTAATTACGATGCACAGAAACTAGTAATTAAACTAACAAAAGAAATAGCAAAATTAGAAGAAAAATATGGAATAGATTTAAATAAAGAGGAAGAAGAAAATATGGAAAATATAGTTATAAAAGTAACTATTCCTCGTTATTTGAAGAAAGAGGGGAACGATGAAAATTTTAGCGATATGTAACCAAAAAGGTGGGGTTGGAAAAACTACGACTTCAATAAACTTAGCAGCATCTTTAGCACATCTTAAAAAGAAAGTGTTGCTTATAGATACTGATCCACAAGCTAATGCTACTAGTGGTGTTGGAATAGATAAGGCAGGTCTAGAACAATCTATCTATAATATTTTAGTAGATGAAGTTGATATTAATAGCGTTATTATTAAAACTGCTTATGAGAATTTAGATATTGTACCTTCTAGTATTGCTTTAGCAGGTGCAGAGGTAGAATTAGTATCTGCGATTAGCCGTGAACAACGCATGAAAAATGCAATAGCAGATATAAAAGAAAAATACGACTACATAATAATAGATTGTCCACCATCATTAGGATTAATCACTTTAAATTCACTTACGGCTGCTAATGGGGTTATTATCCCTGTTCAAACAGAGTATTATGCTCTTGAAGGTCTTAGCCAACTGATGAATACATTTAATATAGTACGTAAACATCTTAATTCTAGATTAGATATATTTGGAGTATTGCTTACAATGACAGATAGTCGTACAAATATTTCTAATCAAGTAGGCGAGCAAGTGCGTGAGCATTTCAAAGGGAAAGCATTTGAAACAGTTATTTCTAGAACTGTTCGTCTAAGTGAAGCACCAAGTTTTGGGGAACCAATTATAGAATACGCAAAAAATTCTAATGGAGCAAAACAATATTTATCATTAGCTAAAGAGGTGATTGAACGTGGCTAAAAAGTTAGGAAAAGGATTGGGACGTGGACTAGATGCTATTTTTGCTACTGAGCATATAGAGTTAGTAGAAGATAGTGATAAAGTAGTGGATATTCCTCTGGAAGAAATCAAAAAAAATCCATATCAACCACGTACAGTTTTTAACGAAGAAAAATTAAATGAATTAAAAGAATCTATTGAAAAGAATGGATTATTACAGCCGATAGTTGTTAAAAAAGCAGTAAAAGGATATTATATTATCGCTGGAGAGCGACGCTTCCGCGCTTTTGAGCTTTTAGGTAAAAAAACTATACCGGCTATTATAAAAGAGATGAGCGACGAAGAGATGATGATTTTCGCCGTTCTAGAAAATTTACAACGTGAAGATTTATCATCGTTAGAAGAAGCAGAAAGTTATAAAAATCTAATGGACAAGATGGACCTTACTCAAGAAGAGCTTGCTAAAAAACTTGGAAAAAGCCGTCCATATATAGCTAATAGCCTACGCCTTTTAAAATTACCAGTAGAGATAAAAACAGAGCTTGAAAAAGGTATAATTAGTGCGGCTCATGCAAGAACATTATTAGCACTTAAAACTAAAAAGGCCATGCTTGAAGTATGCAATCGTGTAAAAGAGCGTCAGATGTCTGTTCGTGAACTAGAAGAGTATATTAATAATCTGACTAAACCCAAAACGACTAAAAAAGTAAAAGCGAAAGATATTTTTATAGAAGAACAAGAAAATATCTTGAAAAAACGTCTAGGAACAGTTGTTACGATTAAACAAAATCGCAATAAAAAGGGTAAAATAGAAATAGAATTTAAAGATAATGATGAATTCGAAAGAATTATAGCATTATTTAAGGACTAGCGTATGAATTTTATTAATGAAAAAATTTTAAAAATATTCCATAATATGGATCTTTGGCTTAATATTTTAGAAAAAGCATTATTAATAGTTATAATAATTGTAGTAGCAATAATAGGTGTAAAAATCCTAAACAAAATTATAGATTATATAATGACAACAAGGGACAATGCCAACAAAAAATTCAACATTAAGTTTAACGAAAAAAGATCAGAGACTCTGCATAAACTTGTAAAAAGTGCGGTTAGATACACGGTCTACTTTATTGCTTTCTTCCAAATTTTAGCAACTGTAGGAGTGAATACAACTAGTATAGTTGCAAGTGCAGGGATAGCTTCTGTCGCCATTGGTTTTGGTGCTCAAAATTTAGTAAAAGATATTATTTCTGGATTTTTTATAATTCTTGAAGGGCAGTTTGATGTCGGAGATAATGTAAAAATTTATAATCAAGCGGCATTTATTGCGGAAGGAAATGTTCTTTCCCTTGGTCTACGTTCGACAAAAATTCGCTCTAAAGGTGGAGAGATTTATTTTATTCCTAATGGTACAATTAATCAGGTTATCAATTATTCTTTAACCTATAACCTAGCAATTTGTGAGTTTCCAATTAATATAGAAACAACAATAGAGGATTTAGAAAATGAAGTACAATCTATCCTAGACTCTGCTAATAATAATGATGTGTATAAATCTTATTTATACAAACATGATAAGTTAAGGTTAGATGCAATTGATAAGATAGAGGATAATATAGCTTATATAACAATTATCGGTAAGGCAAAAGCAGGAAAAAATTCAAGCATAGAAACTATGTTACGTCGAGATTTTTATACTGTTTTTAAAGATAGGCTTAAAGGAAAAGATGAGAAATAGGAGGAAAGAAGTATGGATTATGGCTTAGGTGATATAGTAGAGATGAAAAAGCAGCATCCATGCGGTACAAATAGATGGGAAATCACACGCATGGGAGCAGATATTAAAATAAAATGTCTAAAGTGTGATAATAATATTATGATGCCAAGACGTGAATTTAATAAGAAAATTAAAAAAATAATTGAGAAAAAATCAGAGTAAATTTTTTAAAATGAGCAACTTAGTTAATAAAACTAGGTTGTTTATTTTTTAATTTAGAATAATTACTCCTGTGTCCTCGTTAAAAATAACTTTTAAGTAAACTTTAATTATAGATTAAAGTATATGTAAAGTAGCAATACTATAATATAGTTATACCAAAACTTAATAATATTTTTTTTCATAATATATGGCTCGCCAATTGGCGAGCCGTTCTCCTTTTTTAGACACCTTAATTAAATGCTTTTTACTAATCTTACTTCAATTCCATTTGGATCTTCTATAAATATAGCATCATTAGTTTCTTTTCTTATAGTAGTATTAGTTGCTTTAATATTTTGAATAAGCTTTAGATATTCATCTTTATCTGTTACGACGATTTCGAAATAAGCTAATCCAGGAAAATCTTTTTGTCTATCATTCAAGTTACCACCTGCCCAGTTATTTACAGCAAGATGATGGTGATAATCTCCATGGGCAATCCAGCTTGCAGATGGCACTGTGAATTTATCTAAAAAGTTTAAAACACTTTGATAAAATGCAGATGATACTTTAGAATCACGGACACTTAGGTGAATATGCCCGATAATAGTGTCAGCGGGTAATTCATATGGGGAGATAGTTTTAGAGATATCAAGTAAATGGTCTGCGTCTAATCTCTCGGTAATGCCGATGATAGTTCCATTAGGACGTCTATCCCAAAAACTTTCGTCTTTATCATAGTATACTTCAATACCATTTCCTTCAGTGTCACTTAGATAAATAGCATTAGAATAGCCGTGGTCAGCCCCACCTTCTAGCATAGTTTTTGACGTTGCAAAATGTTTAAGAATATCTGCTAAATCTTGTTCAGTTGGAATTAGGTATGCAATATGGTATAATCCGTAAGAATTCACAAATTTATGAGCAGTTTTTTGCAGTTTAAGAAGCGGAGTCTTATTTGAAGTACCTAAAAGAACGAAGTCCTTATCTTCCTCCAACACCGCCATTCCCATAATATATCTATAAAAATTAGTTTGTTTTTCCAAATCTTGAACATTAAGACTTGCGATACCAAGTTTAATATTTGAGTTGTAGTTTTTCATTATTAAGCACCGTCCTAACAATTTATTAGATATATTTATATCTTACAATATAGTTTACCTACTAAACTATATTTTGTAAAGTACGCATTTTTAGAATAGTTACTATCTTTTGAGATACTAATGGATAAAATTAACGATGATTTGTAAAAAATAATTCAAATAATATAATATTAAATGCTAAGATATAGTTTTTATGGTATAATAGGATAGTTGAGTAGGTGAAGGCCTAAGTGTTTTAGAAAAATAAAGAATATTTGTTTTTCAATATATAAATAATAAAGAGAAAAGGAGTGATTATTACTATGGCATTAACAGCCGGAATAGTAGGATTACCAAACGTAGGGAAAAGTACACTTTTCAATGCAATAACAAAAGCAGGAGCCCTAGCAGCAAACTATCCATTTGCAACAATTGATCCAAATGTTGGGATTGTAGAAGTACCTGATCATAGATTAAATAAATTAACAGAATTAGTAGAACCAAAAAAAACAGTACCGACATCATTCGAATTTACTGATATCGCTGGTATTGTAAAAGGTGCGTCAAAAGGTGAAGGACTAGGAAATAAATTTTTAAGTCATATCCGTGAAGTAGATGCAATTTGCCAAGTTGTTAGATGTTTTGAAGATGAAAATATTACACACGTTGCGGGTGGTGTAGATCCATTATATGATATTGAAGTAATTAACTTAGAGTTGATTTTAGCTGATCTTGAAAGTGTAGAAAAACGCATAGGACGTGTCGAAAAGCAAGCTAAACAAAAAGATAAGGATGCTGTAGCTGAGTTTGGAGTATTATCAAAAGTACGCGATATTCTTAAAGAAGAAAAACCAGCGCGTCTTTTAGAATTAGATAAAGAAGAACAAAAAATTGCTAAAAATCTACACCTATTAACTATGAAACCAATGCTTTATGTAGCAAACGTTAGTGAAGATGATTTACTTGATGTTGATGCTAATAAACACGTAGCAAGTGTTCGCGAATTTGCAGCAAACGAAGGAAGTCAAGTAATCGTAGTTTGTGCAAAAATTGAAGAAGAGATGGCGTCTCTTGAAGATGAAGAAAAAGCAATGTTCTTAGAAGAATTAGGAATTGATGAAAGTGGTCTTGATAAACTTATTAAAGCAAGTTATAGTTTATTAGGTCTTGCGACATACTTTACTGCTGGTGTTCAAGAAGTACGTGCTTGGACTTTCAAAAAAGGAATGTTAGCACCAGAATGTGCTGGGATTATTCACTCTGACTTTGAGCGTGGATTTATTCGTGCAGAAACTGTAAGTTACGATGATTTATTAGAATATGGAAGTATGGTAAAAGCGAAAGAAGCTGGCCGTGTTCGTCTTGAAGGGAAAGAATACGAAGTTAAAGATGGCGATATAATGCTATTTAGATTTAATGTATAAGAATAATAATCAGAGTCTAGAAAAAATCTAGACTCGTTTTTATTGTTTTACTGAATATATTTTATGATATAATATAAAAAGAACTAGAGAAAAATTGTAGAGAAGAGGGATTAATATGTTTTTACGTTTTTTCCATAATCCGTTACTTTTAGCGAAGTTAGCTTGGTATGAGTATTTGATAAAAGGAAATAAGAAGCAAAGCACGGCTGAATATAAAATAAAAAGAATTATTCAAGATGTTACAGGTGAGAAAATAGATGATATAGTAGTCTATAATTGTGGTTTATCGACTCCAAAACTTGCAAAAAATGGTTTTCAAGCAACAGCTATTTATTTGGAGAAGTACAATGAACTGTTGGTAATTTTTCGAGGAACCGAGCTTGATGATATGAGTGATTGGTTTTACAATTATACAGGAATAGTTTCAGGAGAGAATACTAGTCAGATTGATTCTGCATTTGCATTTTTGAAATTTCTTAAGAAAAAGATACCTAATTTTGATACATGCTATAAAGTGGCAGCTGGTCATTCTTTAGGTGGCCATTTGGCTATAACAGTAGAATTATTAAGAAAAACTTTTCAACGAGTTTATACTTATAATACGGCGTTGCCACAATTAAAACAATTGCGTAAATACGATAAAAAATATAATAAGAAATTAGAAGCATACTTTTTAGAAAAAGATTTAGAAGAGACAAATAAACTTCAAGAATTTACCGAGAATTATTATGCTAAAGATGCACATCATATTTATAATTATCTAAGAAAAAATGATTTTGTTCAATCGCTAAATATGACAGTAGGGACCTTTAATGTAGGAAAAACTATAGAATTTCCTCCGATTTTAAAAACATTTGTTCCCCCGGAAGATTTTTTAACCGAAGAAGATACATACGAATTAGATAGAATTTTTGGAGATTTTTATAATAGGTTATTAGAAAAAGGATTTACTCCAGATTTAGTAAAGGAGAAGGAAAAAGAAATTGCTGATGAATTTGTTGCATTTTTAATTTCCGAGATAAAAGATCCTATACAAAACCAGGTAACAAGCTTGCGTCGTTGGACCAATAAAGAAGAAGGAAATGAAAATATAAAAAAAGCGTATCGTACTTTTAAGGCGGTTTATAATTATATGTTATACCTTGCCCATTCTGGCATTATTTTAGAAGATGTTATAAATAATGAAGATGGAAAGAGAGCTCAATCAATGTTTGAAGAAGCTATAGGTGATGGTGCGATAACTAGCTTTAAGAAATTAATAAAACCACTGCAAGAATTTTATACGTTAACCAAAGCAATATATACGATAACTCATGCGAAAGAGTTAGATGATATTGAAGGTTGGGCAGAAGTTGCTGATGCACATGATTTAACAGCTATGTATGATGTATTAGAAGGATAGAAGTAAAAAAGAAAGACCTATAAAGTCTTTCTTTTTTATGTTTCATAATGTATAAAGAACAGATTAGTCATCAGAGTCGTCATGAGATGAATGACTATGAGACTCTTCATTTTTATCTTTATCTTTATCATCTTTGTCTTTGTTATTTTTTTCCATAATAGATTTTGGCTCTCCAAAGGTTAAATCTTTATCAATGCTAAATCCAAGTTTCGCAAGAATTTTTTCCTTAGTTAATTCCACAAAACCATTAGGAATCATATCGGATACAGAACCTTTTGCGTTATTGTAAGGATTTATAGAGAAATCTATTACAGAATTTGGTCTAGTGAAGGCTACATCTGGTGAAACAAGCTTACTATCATAACTATAAATAGCGTTCATTATAGCAGCCCAAGACCTATGAGCATAGTCATAACTTGGTACAGTAGCAGGTTTATCGTAACCATTCCAAACACCGACGGTAATATTTTTCGTACCACCAACAACCCAAAGATCTTTATAATATTCAGAAGTTCCTGTTTTTACAAATAAGTTTTTACTGCTGAAGTTAAGTTGTTTAGCTATATCAGCAGAAGTTCCGTAACTTGCATTAATTACATCATTAAGCATATTTAAAATTAAGTAACTTGTAGAATCATTATAAACTCTAATAGGTGTGTGATTAGCTTGATAGATTATTTCATTATCATTGTTACGAATTTCTTCTATGATATAGGCTTTTTTGTGTTCTCCCATATTGGCAAATGTAGAGAAACCACTAGTATTTTCCATTACAGAAACACCATAACTCATCCCACCGATAGAAGCAGCAAGAGATGTATGATCTGTTTCTGTCATACCTTTGAATTCCATTTTTTCAAGATACTCTTTTACAGGATCTTCATTTACAAAAGCTGAATATAATCTAATTGTTGATAAGTTAAGTGATTGAGCAAGTGCTTTTCTTGCAGAAATATAACCATATTCAGTTCTTGTAAAGTTTTCTGGTGTCCAACCGTAATAATTAAATCGTTTATCTAGGATAGTTGAATTTGGAGTAATATACCCTTTATCAATAGCAGGTCCATAAACCAATAGTGGTTTGATTGAAGAACCTGGAGAACGTTTAGTACGAGTAGCATGATTTAGCTGTTGTTTTTTATAATTCATTCCACCAATAAAAGCTAAGACTTTACCAGTATCATTTTCTATAACTGAAGCTCCAATTTCTAATGGATAAGTTGTTCCGTTTTGATAAGATGCTGGATAGTTTTCAAATTGTTTTTTTGTTTCTTGAAGTTTATCATAAAGCTTTTTATCTAAAGTTGTTTTTACTTTATAACCACCTGTAATAAATTTTGTTTTACTTTTTTCAATTAATTCTGCTCGATAAGTAGCGTTATTTCTAAATTGTTGGAGTCTATTATTTTTAACTGCTGTTTGTTCAGCTAAGATTTCTGCAACAGATGCTGTTACTTCGTCACGAATATAAGGATATTCGGTATATTCTTCAACTTTTTGTTTAGTAAAAGATCCTTTAATGTCAAAGTCAAGAGCCTCTTTATATTGAGAAGAATTGATAAAGTTATTTGCCTTCATTCGTGATAGAACATATTTTTGACGCTCTATACCAGCTTGTAGTTCTTCATCTGGCCTAATATTACCTGCATTATCAAATGGAGTATATCTGTATGGTGATTGAACAAAACCTACAAGATAAGCTGCCTGAGCAACATTTAAATCTTTAGCATGAAGGCCGAAAACACCTTGCGCAGCAGTTTCTATCCCACTAATATTTTGACCTAAACTATTCTTCCCAAAAGAAGCAACATTTAAATAGTTTTCAAGAATCTCTTTTTTAGAAAAGTGATTATCAACCCTTAGGGCTAATAAAATTTCCTTTGCTTTTCTTTCATAAGAACGAGAATTATCTAATAATTGGTTCTTAACGAGCTGCTGAGTTATCGTACTACCACCACTAGTATGAGCTCCGGTAACTTCGCTATAAACAGCACGAATTAATCCGAATATTTCTACACCATTGTTAGAGTAAAAATCAGAGTCTTCACTAGCAATAGTCGCATTTTTAACATTTTCACCTAAGTCTTCATAATTTACAGTTTTTCTAATAAGCTCAGAGTTAAGGGTACCTAATTTTTCACCAGTACCGAAATAAACTTCACTATTTTTACTAATATTATTAATTTGTTCTTTCATTTCTTTTTGATCTAAAACGGGCTGATCTTTGACTAATCCACCGACAAAACCAAGAGCTATACCAGCTCCAAAGCTAATGAAAATAGCAAGTATTAATAAAAAAATCCTAAGAAATGAAGTTCTAATCTTCTTTTTTTCCATAGAAATCCCCTTGGTTACATATTTTTACTACATTATATCATATTTTTGAGAAAACTCTAAATTAAATCATAATAATGATAAAGTTTTATAGTCAAAAAATAGTGAAAAACTATGAAAGAAATAGCTAAATTGTGATATAATGGAAACATACGTATGAAAGAAAACAAGGAGGTTAGCATGAGTAACTTGTTAGAAGAACTAAAATATAGAGATTTAGTATATCAACAAACTGATGAAGAAGGTATAAAAAAACTATTAGAAACTGAAAGTGTATCGATTTATTGTGGAACAGATCCTACTGGAGATTCTCTTCATGTTGGGCATTTATTACCGTTTTTAACATTAAAAAGATTTGCAAAATATGGACATAAGCCAGTAGTTTTAGTTGGAGGGGGAACTGGAATTATTGGGGACCCTTCAGGACGTAGTGAAGAGCGTCAATTACAAAGTTTAGAAACTATTGAAGAAAATGCTAAAAAATTAGAAAATCAACTGCGTAATATTTTCAGAGGAGATGAAAATATCGAGTTTGTAAATAATGGTGATTGGTTAGGAAAAATGTCTATGATTGAGTTTTTACGCGATTATGGGAAACTAATTAATGTTAATTATATGTTGGCAAAAGACTCTGTATCAAGTCGTTTAGAAAACGGATTGTCATTTACAGAATTTAGTTATACATTATTACAAGGTATTGACTATGCTTATCTTAATGAACATCATGGAGTAAAAATGCAACTTGGTGGATCGGATCAATGGGGGAACATTACTACAGGGCTAGAAATTATGCGTAAACTTCGCGGTGATGTAGAAGCGTATGGATTTACTATTCCGCTAATGCTAAAATCAGATGGAGCAAAATTTGGAAAATCAACAGGTGGAGCAGTATGGTTAGACCCAGAAAAAACAACACCTTATGAGTTTTACCAATTTTGGTTTAATACTGCTGATAATGACACAATCTCAGCGATTAAAAAATTCACATTCTTAGAAAAAGAAGAAATCGAGAAATTAGAAGAAAGCTTAGCAAAAGAGCCTCACTTACGTCTTGCCCAAAAAGCTCTAGCAGAAGAGTTAGTAAAAATTGTACATGGTGAAGCGGCTTTAGAGAGTGCCTTAAATATCACTAAAGCATTATTCTCAGGAAATATTAAAGAACTAACTCTTGATGAATTAAAAGTAGCTGTAAAAGGTATGCCAAAAGCTCAATTACCAAAAGAGGATATCAATATAGTAGATTTCCTAGTTGAAAGTGGTGTAGTTACTTCTAAACGCCAAGCGCGTGAAGACGTAAATAACGGAGCAATTTCTATAAATGGAGATAAAGTTACTGATTTAGCTTTCACAATAGATAACAGCTCACGTCTTGAAGGTAGTTTTACAGTTGTAAGACGTGGTAAGAAAAATTACAAATTGGTAGAGTACAAATAATATTAAGTAAATATACAAATCATTAAAAGGGGAACGAAAAATGAATTTAAAAGAAGTTGTTGGTAAAGAAGCTGTTAATTATGTGAAGGATGGTATGATAGTAGGTCTTGGGACAGGTTCTACGGTATTTTACTTTGTTCATGCGTTAGCTGAAAAAGTAAAAGAAGGTTTGAATATAGAGATGGTATCAACATCAATTCAAACGGTGGAACTAGCAAAAAGCTTGGGTCTTGTTATTAAGGAACTAGAAGAAATAGATCATATCGATCTTGCTGTTGATGGTGTAGATGAGATTGATAAAAACTTCAATGCGATAAAAGGTGGTGGAGCTGCGCTATTTAGAGAAAAAATAGTTGCGGATATCGCCGAAAAAATAATCTGGATTTTTGATGAAAGTAAAGATGTAGAAAAATTGGGGAACTTTAATCTACCTGTAGAAATTTTACCATTTGGATATAGCCATACTATTAGAAAAATGGAAAAATTAGGGCTAAATCCAGTGTTACGACTAAAAGATGGGAAAACTTTAGTAACTGATAACCATAATTATATTGTAGATTTACACCTAGGTTATGGTTTCAATATAGATGAAGTGAAGAACAAGCTGGCTGATATTGTTGGTGTAGTTGAACATGGATTATTCTTAAATATGTGCGATTTATGTATATCAGGAACTCCAAACGGAGCGGTAGTAATAGAAAATCCAAATAAAAAATAATTTTAGAAGATAGAAGATGGGTTGAAAATGAGAAAAAGTTATATACGAGGATCGAAAGTTTCGATTATAATAGCTATAATATTGTTTGTAGTAAGTTTTCTGATTACAGTTGCTGTAATAAATAGTTTTAGGAGTTTAGAAACATTATATAAAGAAGGAGACCGCTTTTCTGGAAATTCTGGTTATTCAATTATAAAAGTTGCAGCTATAGAAGAACAAAATATAGTTGATGAAAAGCTCAAAGAAGATGAGAAATTTTATCTAGTTGACTATGAGCAAGGCTTTATAATGCTAAAAGCTACAGAAAAAGAATTAGAAAAATTCCTTGATGGTCGAAAACTGCAAGATGGGAAACTGACTAATTTATCAAACGAAAACATCTACAAACGTATTGATGCTATTCCGGAAGTTACGAAAGGAAGACGAAGTAGTAGAAAGGTAAATATCACACCTGAGCTGAGGCGTAAATTTGTAGACTCACTCCCAAAGAGTAGTTTAATAAGAGATCGTGTAAAACAGATTATTGCTGAAGTTGGGATTAAAGATAATAAAGATGCTTATACAAGTAAGTTGAAAGAAAAACCATTCTCTTCTGATATGTACTTAGAACCAATAGGGTGGGGATATTATGCCATGTCAATAGGAGTACCGTTTGTTTTATCGGCTATAACTATAGGTATAATATTTTCAATAAGAAGAAGAATTCGTCATGCTCGTAGTGAATATGAAGAGCTATTTATTGAATTCCCTGAAACAGAAAGAGACTTAGATATTCTTTTACGCGAAGCACAGTACATAGATGAAGGACTTAAAGTTTTAATATATAAAGATTCGCTAGTTGCTTATAAAGGAGTGTTTAATTTTGAACCTCTACGCGATATTAAGAGGCTAGAGTTTAGAAAAGTTACAGATTCCAAAGGACGATTACAAGGATATATGTTAGATATACTAAGATTAGATGATACATCTAACGTTGATATAAAGATAGGTATGATTAGAAAAGAAACAGAACAACATATAGTTCAACTGGGTAACTATATTAAAGAAGAGTATAAAAAAGGAGTTGGTTACAGATTTTAGGAATTAAATAAAAAGAGTAGCTGAGATAAGTAAAAATTATAGAGAATAGTTTTTGAAACAGGAGGAAAAAAATGGAAACTTTAAAAGATAGAGTTATAGAGGCTTTAGAAAATGTAATTGATCCAGAATTAGGGATTGATATTATGAATTTAGGATTAGTCTATGATGTTAAGATGAGTGACGATAATAAGCATGCTATTGTAGATATGACATTAACATCAATGGGATGTCCTTTAGCACCAGTTATAATCGAACAAGTAGAAACTGCTATGTTAGGTGTTGATGAAATAGAAAAAGTCGACGTCAATATAGTTTGGGAGCCAGCATGGACAAAAGATAGAATGTCACGCTATGCTAAGATAGCTCTAGGGGTAATTGATTACGAATAAAATAATAGTGCAACTTAAATTGCGAATCTTACTTTAACAGTATTTTAGACGTTTATATATAGACTTATAAAATAACATAAAACACTTTGGGGTGTCTCTAAAGTGTCTCCAAAACTCCATTGAAATGATGGAGTTTTTTATATTTCATACACTTTTTACTCCTCCCTCAAAATTTTCTACCGTTTTTAGTTAAATTATAATTTTTTTATAACACAATTATATTATAAAATAATAAAACAGGATATTTTTTGTAATGAGTTTCATTATCATTTCTTTTGAATAAATTTTTTTAATCTTAAAGGGTCTATAAATATTTATTTATTTCAGCGCTAATACACGGATTATAACCTCTATTAATCACTGAAATAATAATCTTCGTGATAATTACTTAAGATGCAAATCATTACTATATTTATTTGAATTTTACCATACTACATGATAATACAAATACAAAATAATGTATTATAAAGCTTTTAAAAATAGAATTGTGAGCGGTTTCTTTGACTTTGAACATTTATTGATATACAGTAATAGTAGATAGAAATTTACTTATTATGTCTAATTCTAACGACTAAGATAATAAATGTCTAAATAAACGGGAAAGGAGTAAAAATATGATTTGGTCAATTATTGTAGGAGGGTTTATAGGTTTTATTGCAGGAGGGATTACTAAAAAAGGTGGAGCAATGGGTATCATTGCAAACATCATTGCAGGATTAGTAGGTTCTTCTGTGGGACAAGCACTATTTGGTTCATGGGGACCTAAGTTAGCTGGAATGGCATTAGTTCCTTCTATCCTAGGTGCAGTTATTGTTATTGCTGTTGTATCATTCTTTTTTGGTAAAAAAGAATAAATAGCCTTTTCAAAAATAGTACGATTTAAAATTAATTAAATAGGTTGTTTTAGTATATCACTAATCATACTAACTACCGTTTTTTAAAACTACTATTTTTATGTGAAAGGAGGTATTTTACATGGTTCTAACGCCAGATTCTAGTATATCAGCAGGAAAAAATAAACATTTATCTAAAGTTGATGAAAAAAAATCAGATGAAGAAATCAAAGAAATTGCCGATGAAGCGAGAGAAGCAGTAAAAAATGCTATAGAAGAAGTAAAAGAAATATTTGGTTATAATGAAGAATAACTTTTATAACAGGAGGTATTATTATGTCAATAGAAGAAAAATTAGATCAAGCTAAAGGATCAGTTAAAGAAGGTGTAGGAAAATTAACTGGTGATGAAAAACTGGAAAAAGAAGGAGCTGCAGAAAAAGTAGCTTCTAAAGTTAAAGAAGTTTTTGTAGACGCAAAAGATGCTGTGGAAGGTGCAATTGAAGGCGTTAAAAATGTTGTAAAAAAAGATGAAGAATAATTCTTAAAATTAAAACAAGTTCCATAATCTTATAATTAGTAAAACTGCTATAGAGATTATGGAACTTGTTTATTTTTTATATTGTTGATAGTTATCTATATTTCTTGCTGTTTATGATTAGCAATCATTTCTTCCAGTTCAGATGTTAAATGAAACTATCTCTCGCTAGAAAAGTATTCTGACTTGTACTCATTAAAAGGTTTTTTTCTAAAATACTCTCTTTCTATACCGCCATTTAGCTGTATTTGAAAATTCTTTAGACTTTCCATACATCGTTCATTAATCTTTAAAAAGCTATATGTATCTGATTTTTTTAAAAAATTTCCAAAAACTTATCTTTATATTGTTTAATAGTCTTGTCAAAATTATTAAGCCTTACCTTCTTTGTCTTTAATTCAAAACGTTCATTAACTTTTGATTCATACTGAAATTTGCTACTAATAAACTTGTTAAATAATTTTGCTAACTTCACTATCTAGAATAATAAAAGATACTCGGAACTAGCAGGTGTTCGTTTAATTACACCAAAAGGATTAAGACATTCTCATGTATCATATATAATCAATAAAAAAAGTCAGATGAGTAGCTAAAAAATCATCTGACTTTTTGTTTAATCCAACAGGAACACCTACTAAAACTTTTAGTAGGTGTATTTGCAAATTATATCAGCTTAGTTACTTCAATAGTGTATTTCCAGAGGAAGATTAAATATCCCTAAAATCTTCTACCAAAAATTCTTCTCATAATTACCCCAAAGACAAACTGAATATAAAGAACCCTGGTATATACACTTATAGAATAACAGTAAATTTTGTCTCTGTCAACAGAAATTTAGTTTTTTTCTCTAAAAATTTTGCAAACTTCAACTAGCTAGTAAGTCTAGGATGAGAATAGACTAAGAAGGAAAGAATATGCTAAAATAATAGTAGGAAAAAAGAAGGGGGGAGAACGAGATGAAAATTATAAAACTGTTGTTAAACGCGATATTAATTGTTAGTTTTTTATGTGGTTGTAGTAAAAATATAGATAAAAAAGAGGATGTCCCAACTAAGACGGAGGAGAATAAAAAAGAAGATAATAAAGTAAACCGTCAAGAAAATAATCCTAATGATAAAAATAATATTAATAATAATGAGGTTATAAATAAGACTCAAGATGGAGAAAAATCCCCAAATAATGAAACGTCTCAAGTAAAAGAAATACCAAAAGAAACTAATAGAAGAGTTAGGCTTAATGTAACCCCACAAGTACAAAAAGTTTGGTATTATTGTGCTCCTACTAGTGTTAGCATGATTTTATCATATCGCGGAGTATACGTAGATCAATTCACATTAGCTAAAGAAATGGGGACTTATGAACCATTTGGGACACATAATAAAGATGCTATAAGAGTATTAAATAAATATATGTTTGGATATGAATTCCCAGCTACAGGACAAGCAGGTTATCGTTTAGAAGTCGTAGTCGGTGGTGCGCAAAGTGCACAAGAAATTTCATTATTTAAGCAGAGATTAAAGAAAAACATAAAGGATGGGTATCCTATGTATTTAACAATGGATGTTTCTAAAATATATCCAGGTTTAAAAGGAGAACATAATGTTACAGCAATCGGCTATATAGAAACAGAAGATGGCTCTGATATAAAATATGTTTATTACTTAGATCCAGCCCCTAAAGTACAAGATAGTGTATATGGTGGGCTAAAAATAGAAACACCAGAGAAATTATTGAATTCAATGCTAACATGTGAAGAACCTAACTATGCATGGTAAGAAAATAAAGAATTAGTTGTTTACAAAAATAAGGTTATTTTATAAGTAAAATATAGGAATAATTTTACTTGTAAAAATGCTTAAATAGTCTAACAACTAGTTCTTTTATTTTGTGAAAAATAATTGAGAGAAATAGGTAATTAAGGTGGAATAAGAAGGAATAATTATGATATAATAAAAAGGATATGAAGAATAAAATCATGAAAGGAGAGAGTATGTATAGAGATGGAAAGCCCCAAAAGGGGGATGTAGTAAAAATAATTGCTTATAAACATGACGGTTCTATACATAGAATTTGGCATAAAAACATTGTTCTTGAAGCGGATGAACAAGTTTTAATTTTGGCAAATAATAGGACATTGGTTACAGAAAGCGATGGACGAACTTGGGTAACAAAAGAGATTGCTCTAGTTTATTTCCATAGCGAAAGTTGGTTTAATATAATCTGTATGTTTAGGGAAGATGGCGTACATTATTATTCAAATTTAAGCAGTCCATTTGCTTATGACGTAGATGGTGTGAAATATATTGACTATGACCTTGATATAAAAAAATATCCAGACGGCAAATACTTCTTATTAGATGAAGATGAGTATAATCAGAACAAAGTTCGTTATAATTATGGGGAGAAGATTGATAAAATATTGAAATATAATGTTAACAAACTGCAAGAATGGATAGATAACAATCAGGGAGCGTTAGCACCAGATTTCGCAGATGTTTGGTTAGAAAATTATGAAAAAATAACAAAAGAGGATAAAAATGTTAAAAGGTAAATTTTGCATAGAATTAAGGGATGATGAAGTTTCGGTAAAAATTGGAAATAAGTTAAAAGAATTTCTTCTTGCTAGTAATATGACAGAAGATACTGAAAATCCCGATTATGTTTTTGCAATTGGTGGAGATGGAACAGTACTGCGTACTTTTAATAAACATATAGATAACTTAGATAAAATAAAGTTTCTATCCATACATACGGGACATTTAGGATTTTACACAGACTATTCAGCTCAGAATTTTGAAAAATTATTTTTTGATATGTTGGCATTAGAGCCGAAAATAGAGCAATATCCGATATTAAGGTTAAAAGCATATTGTGAAGATGGAGAGCTACTAGGAGAATATTATTCTCTAAATGAAATTACCGTAAATAATCACACAGGAACGACTTATGCGGCCAAAGTTTATATAAATGGTGTACATTTTGAAAGTTTTAGAGGAGATGGTTTATGCATAAGTACTCCAACAGGGTCTACAGCTTACAACAAAAGTCTTGGTGGGGCTGTAATTCATCCACAATCAGCCGTATACCAAGTTACAGAGATCGCAGCATTAAATAATCTAGTTTACAGAACATTAGGGAATTCTCTAATTTTATCAGAAGATGATGAATTAACTATAAAACCTATAAACGCTGATAATCATCGTATAAGTGTTGACCATTTACACTTTAATTATGAAACAATATCAAAACTACAAATTACTTTAGCAAAGGATAAAAAGATTTCGTTTATTCGTTACAACGATGATAGCTTTTGGCAACGAGTAAAAAGATCGTTTATTAGTAATGACTAATTTAGTACTAACTTATACAATAGAAAAAGAACAATGTTTACGCGAGTTTTTGTTAGAAAATAACATCTCGCGTAAAACTTTAACAAGGATAAAATTTGATAATGATGGCAGTATTAAGGTAAATGAAAAAGAAGAAAATGTCCGCTATATTTTGAAAAATGGTGACAAAGTAACAATAACATTGCCAAGCGAAAAATTTAGCGAACATGTTCGTTTTATAGAAGGGAATCTGGATATTATTTATGAAGACGAGTATTTTCTTGTAGTCAATAAACCTGCTAATCTACCTTCTATTCCTTCAAGAAATGAAGGAGATGCATCGCTTTTAGAAATAGTTAATACTTATTTTCATGATAATAACTATGTTACTATTCCACATATAGTCACTCGCCTTGACAAAAATACTACAGGACTAGTTTTAATCGCCAAACATCGTCATATTCATGCGCTATTTGGAAAAATAGACATAAATAAATTTTATCTTGCACTCACAAAAGGAAAAGTTGCTGACCAAGTTATAGAAGCCAATATAAAAAGAGAAGCGGATAGTATTATAACCAGATGTGTTGCAGAAGATGGAGATTATGCAAAAACACAAGCTTGGTTAGAGAAGTATGATGAAAAGAATGATGTGAGTTTGGTAAAATTAAAATTATTTACAGGACGTACTCACCAAATACGAGTGCATATGAGTCATTTAGGTCATCCACTTTTGGGAGATGAACTGTATGGAGGGAACAAAGACCTTATAGCAAGACAAGCATTACATTGTCATAACTTGCAATTTAAACATCCGATAACACAAAAAGAACTTTCTTTGGCAGCTCCTTTAGTAGGAGATATTAAAAATATTACAGATAGCATAGGAATATCTTAATTCTTGTGCTATTTATTTAATTCTAATGAAGAACATAGTATAATAGAAACAAATCTAAGGAGATATAAAATGAAAAAGATAATTAGTATAATAATGGTATTGATGGTAGTATTTTTAATAGGAGGGTGTAGTAAAATGACAGGAACTCCGAGTAAAGAAGAAATGATAAAAGTAGTAAAAAGTAAAGAAGCTAAAAAAGCAATAGAAGATGGCTTAAAGAGTTTAGATAAGGACGCTTTAACAGAAAAGGGAATAATAAAAAGCTATGAAGTCGATTATAATTCAGTTAGGCACAATCCTATGGGTGGTATAATGTTTGATATTTATATTAATAATGATAAGGAATTATATATAAGAAAAACTCTAGTAAAAGGAATAGATGGGAACCTAACAAGCGGCGGTGGGGGATACTCAAGCAAGTTAGATAGGCTATTGGAGAAGTTAAATAATGAATAAATATAGTGACTTTCAAAGAATGAATATAGCAATATCTGAATATAATAAATATGGAATAAATGATCCTGTGATGATAGACAGTATCACAAAAATAGGCTACGTAGACTTTAAAGACAAAGCAACAGGAGAATAAACACATATGTAGTAACAGACAAACGCCTAGGAGAAAATCCAAGTATAATGGAGTTGGCAAGTGTAAAAAAGTAACGTTATTATATAGAGGTTTAAAGAAGTCCAGCACAAATATTAAATAATCCAATAGATTTTTGTTGATTTGATAGTTAATGATAAACCTATGGCAAAAAAGATAATTAGGTTTTAATTAAGATAAAACTCTAATACCATAATTAATATAGGAGTCTAGTGCGGAGGATATAGGCTCTTTTTAGTAGTATACTAAATATTTAGGAGGCGTATAATGAAAAAGATAATTAGTATAATAATAGCATTGATGGTAGTATTTTTAATAGGGGGGTGTAGTAAAATGACAGGAACTCCGAATAAAGAAGAAATGATAAAAGTAGTAAAAAGTGAAGAAGCTAAAAAAGCAATAGAAGATGGCTTAAAGAGTTTAGATAAGGATGCTTTAACAGAAAGAGGAATAATAAAAAGCTACGAAATGGATTATGATTCAGTTAAGCACAATCCCATGGGCGGAATAATGTTCGATATTTATGCTAATAACGACAGAGAGTTGAAAATATTAGGGGGAGTAGATAGGGGTAAATCTGGAAATATTTCTTCAGCAATTGGAGGATATTCAAATAAGTTATATGAATTATTACAGGAGTAGAATAATGAAAAAATATAGCGATGAAGAAAGAGTAGAAATAGCCAAAAGAGAATACAATTATGAGAAAGGGAATCCAGTATTAATAGGAAAAGGGGTTTTACCAATAGGCTACGCCGCAGACTTCAAAGACAAAGTAGCAGGAGAAAATCCAAGTATAATGGAGTTAGCAAGTGTAAAAAAAGTAACGTTATTGTATAGAGGATCAACAAGCCAAATGCAAATATTAAATAATCCAGTGGATTTTTTTGCTGATTGGATAGTTAATGATAAACCTATGATAAAGAAGATAATTAGGTTTTAAATAAGATAAAATTCTAATACTGTTAATTAAAGAGGAGTCTAGTGTAGAGGGTATAGGCTCTTTTTTAGTAGTAGATTATGTTTTTTTAAAAAAATATAGTATAATAGATGTTTAGGAGGTGTAAAATGAAAAAGATAATTAGTATAATAATAGCATTAGTGGTAGTATTTTTAATAGGAGGGTGTAGTAAAATGACAGGAAGTCCAAGTAAAGAAGAAATGATAAAAGTAGTAAAAAGCGAAGAAGCGAAAAGGGTTATAGAAAAGAACCTAAAAAATTTAGATGAAAATGCTCTAACAGATAAAGGACTAATAAAGAGTTATGGAATTGATTATGATTCGGTTAGGCACAATCCAATGGGTGGAGTGATGTTTAATGTTTATGTTAATAATAATAAAGATATGATGGTATATTTCACATTAACGAAAGACTATAAAAATGATTTGACGAATGCAGGTGGAGGTATTACGAAAGAATTAAGTATGTTATTAGGAAGGTAAATAGATGACTAAATATACAGACCAAGAGAGAGTAAATATAGCATTAAATGAATACAGATATTACAGAATCGGTGAAGAAGTTTTGATAAATGATACTACTAAATCAATAGGTTATGTTTCAGACTTCAAAGACAAATCTACAGGAGAACAAACATATGTGGTAACAGACAAACGCCTAGGAGAAAATCCAAGTATAATGGAGCTAGCGAGTGTAAAAAAAGTAACGTTATTGTATAGAGGATCAACAAGCCCAATGCAAATATTAAATAATCCAATAGATTTTTTTGCTGATTGGATAGTTAATGATCTACCTATGGCAAAAAAGATAATTGGATTTGATCTAAACAGAACACCATCACCTCAATTACAGAGTTCAGCAGTAACTTTAAGAGAAACTTTAAAAAAGTATCCTAATGCAAAAATAGATATGTATGGACATTCATTAGCATCAATGAATGTCCAGCATGCAGTCGCAAGTATAGATGAAAAAGACATTCCTAGAATTAATGGGGTATATGCCTATAATGGACCGAATACTTATATTACATTATCACCTAAACAAAGATATATAGTAAAGTTATTGAATAACAGAATATATAATTATGTAGATGAAAAAGATTTTATAGGACTGGGATACAATAATGAAGATGCCGTTGGACAGGTATTTAAAATTAAAGATTTTGATGTTCCAGGAGTAGGGGACCAACATATGTTTGGTGGATATTTATTTGATAAATATGGGAATATGATAAATATTAAAGGAGAAATAATCAATCAAGAAACGGCTGTAAAGACATTGGATATAAATGCAGATGGGATAGATGATATAACGGTAGATAATGTGGACTTATCAACAATAAACTTCTTTACAGGGGAAAGAGTGTCTCAAGTAGTAGGTGAGAAGATTCAAGTATCACCAATAGTACTCAGAACATTATCAAAAAATATATATAAAAGTGTTATTAATGATTTAGGGATGATAATTAAAATATGTCAGTTATGTATAGAAAAGAATGACAAAGTTGGATTTGATTTTTCTAAAAGAAAAAAACAAGTATCAGAAAATATAAAAGAAACTTTCAGAGAAACAAGAGTGCCCAACATACTGGATGCTCTAGGTAATTCAGTAGGGAATGTTATAAAAAATAGATATGTATTTGAACAGTTAGGTCAGTATGGAGAACTAGACTTAAGTAGATTTTCATCGAATGAAAGACCGCTAGTAAATGGGCGAGACCTTAATCCAATAGTATACAATCAGGGGTTAGCGATACTTAGAAGAAGTTCAGAGCCGTTAAAACAGCAGTGTGAAAGTGAAAAAACAAATGATGTATCATCGTACTTTTTCGGCAGAGAGACTATCCTTAAATCATGGAATAATATAGAACAAGTAACAAAAAAATTACTAGAAGAAAGTTATAGATTATTTGAAGGAGAAGGATTAAGAACGGGGAAAGAAGATGGTATAAGCCAAGCTTTAAACCAAGTCCTAAAGGTAGCTATAAAAAATGTAGCGGAGTTAGAGCTTTTATTAAAAAATACTATAGAATTAATGGAGGGGCTTGCTAACAATTTTGAAGAACAAGACAAATGGTTAGGGAGCAAGTTACAAAATGGTTTATACATAGGAAGTAACTTTGTAAATAGTATGCCAAGTAGTTATAAAGCATATTTAGAAAGAGATGGAATATTTGATGATGTAAAAAGTGTACTACAAGCATTTGATAGACAGGTAGAAAAGAATAGTGAAGAATATTCAAAGAAAGTAGTCGAATATTATGGAGTGGCTTTAAAAGACTTTCAAACAGGATTAGAAAAGTGGATAAATCATATAAAGGATTTTGAAAAAGAAAAGAGAAATATTGAAGATACTTATGAAATATCAGTATATGTCGAAAAAGAAATTCCAAATCCATATTATGAAGAAGGACAACCGAAGACAAAATTAGAAACAGAATATTCTTGTAAGATAAGAGAGTTATATCCCAACTATATAATATATGGGTTGAAAGATGCAGAAAAAATAACATCTCAAACAGAGGGCATAAAAGAAACGATACAAAATGCGGAAGTTTCTAAACGAAATATATCGCAATTAGATACATATATAAAGAAAATAACAGAGGAAGGTGTTTATAAGGCTTTCGACTTAGATGAAATAGTAGATGGTCAAAAAACTGTAATACAGTTAATATACAAAATTCAAAAGGAATTAAGCTATGTAAAAACTAATATGGCAACTGATAGAATGAGTGGTTTGGCTATAACAGCATTAAACGGCAAGTTAGATGAAGTTAATACATCTCTTGAGTACTTTGGTTCATTTATAAATGATTGCTTTGGAAATCAAAGTTAATCTTTGTAATAAATTTTCAGAATATTCGAGTTAAATAATTTTCTATAAATATAATTTATGATATAATCGAAGATAAACAATTTTTATTTAACGAAATGAAAAAGGAGAGAGACTATGGTAGTATCATCATTAAAATTTGTAGGAAATACACCTATATATCAGTTAGATAACACAAATATCTTCGTGAAACTTGAAAAATATAACTTAGGGGGAAGCGTTAAAGATCGTGCTGTTCTTGGTATGCTGGAAGAAGCAAAACGTCAAGGAAAAGTAAATAGCGATACTATTATCGTAGAACCAACTAGTGGAAACACTGGCATTGCTGTTGCTATTTTAGCATCAGTATTAGGATTGAAGGCTGTTATTATTATGCCTGAAAGTATGAGTGTGGAGCGTCGTACGTTAATTAAAGCATACGGGGCACAATTAATATTAACTCCAAAAGAATTAGGAATTAAAGGATCAATCGATAAAGCAGCAGAAATTCGTGAAAAATATGATAATGCTATTTCTTTAAGCCAATTTGATAATCCTGCAAATCCAGCATATCACTATGCAACTACAGCGAAAGAAATTTTAGAGCAAGTTCCGGATTTAGATATCTTTGTAGCAGGAGTGGGAACTGGTGGAACATTTTCGGGTGTTGCTAAATACCTAAAAGAAAACAAACCAGAAGTTCTAGCAGTAGCACTTGAGCCAGAAGAATCACCAGCTATTAGTAAAGGGCATGGAGGAGTTCACAAAATCCAAGGTATTGGAACAGGATTTATACCAGAAAACTTTAATAAAGAACTTATGGATGAAATCTATACAGTATCAAGTGATGAAGCAATAAGCGAAACTAAAAACTTCGTTAGAACAACTGGTATTGGAGTTGGAATTTCCTCAGGAGCGGCTATTGCTGGTGCGAAAAAAGTAGCGGCTAAGTACCCTGATAAAAAAATTGTAACAATCTTACCTGACGGAGTAGATAAATATTTATCTATGTTAGAGTTTGATGAAGTTACATATGTAGAAGTGTAATGAAGTTTTTTGATAATTTACGCTATAACATTAACCGAGTGCTTAGAGAAGATCCTGCTGCTGAGTCTAAACTTATGATATATTTAACATATCCACATATAAAGGCATTGAACTATCACTATTTTGCACATAAGCTATATAAGAAAAACCATCACACCTTGGCAAGAATACTTGCTAAACGCGCTAGACGAATAACAGGTATAGAAATTCATCCAGGAGCCAAAATAGGTAAAGGCCTGTTTATAGATCATGGCATGGGAGTTGTAATTGGTGAAACTGCAATTGTAGGGGATAATGTTACTATGTACCATGGAACAACTTTAGGAGGGACGACATTAAATCCGATAAAAAGACATCCAACTATAGGAAATAATGTTATTATCGGTGCAGGTGCCAAAATTTTAGGTAATGTCACAGTAGGGGATAATTCTAAAATAGGAGCAAATGCGGTTTTGAAAAAGAGCGTACCACCTGGGACACTAGTTTATGAGGCTCGTCCTACAATAAAATATGAAGAATAAGATCAACTGAAATCCAAGTTATTTTGCTTGGATTTTAGTTTTTTTAATTATAAAATAATGATAAATAAAGCTAATAATTCATTTTTTAGGAGGTGAGATGGTGAAAAAAATAAAAAATTTAATTTTCGATTTAGATAATACATTGTATGACTTTAGTACGATATGGAAAAAATCTAATAAATTAGTTTTTGAGTATCTTGGGTATGATAAGATAACGTCTTATGATGAATTCTTTACAACTTATAAAAGAATAAATAACGAATTGATGAAAGAAATTCATAGAGGAAATCTTAAGTTGATAAATCTTCGCAATGAAAGATTAATTAAGACTATGGAAATATATGGATTGCATTTAACGTTGCAAGATTGCGGTATTTATTATAAAAAGCAGTTTGATTTTATAATAGATTGTATAGAACCGAATGAAGAATTAAATGTGAAGTTAAAAAAATTAAGCAAAAAGTATAAATTAATCCTTTTGACCAATGGAAAGAGCTATGAGCAAAGATTGAAGCTAAAGAAACTTGGTTTAGATGAATTATTTAGCCTGTATATTTCTGAAGAGACGAAAGTAAGTAAACCTAAACCACAGGCATTAATGAATATTTTGGATAATGAGAACTTAATTGCAGGTGAAACAATGATGGTAGGTGATTCAATTTTCTACGATATAAAACCAGCTCAAAAATTGGGATTAAAAACTTGTTTAATAGAGAAAAAATGGCATTTCGATGACAAAATTGTTCATTATGAAGGGTGTAAAGTAAAAAATATTAATGAATTTCTTGAACAATTAGAGATGTTATAATATATAAAAATAAAAATTATTTTTCTGATTATAAAGAAAACATTAAAATATTTACATCGTTAAAAAAGCCTGAGTATAGCAATCATAGTCTTGATGCCAGTTATTTGATTATATTTATTAGAAATAAAATTAAAATAATTGTTAAGTATTTTAAAAAGTGCTATTGAATGAAATTATATAATCTGTTATAATGGCCATGGAAACAATAACAATATATACAAAGGAGCCAATTTTATGAAACAAAGTAAATTGTTAGCTGTAACTATGGCAGCTGTTTTATCATTAACATTAGCGGGATGCTCATCATCTAAACCTGCAGAAAATAATAGCAATACTCCAACAGTAAAAGCCATGTCAGGAGAAGATTTAAACAAAATAGAAAAAGATGATAAAGAAAAAGAAAAACACCTTGTAATTGACGTTCGTGCAGAAAACGAATATAAAGAAGGGCACGTTAAACATGCTATCAACATTCCATTAGCTGATATCGAAAAAAATATCGATAGAATCAGTGCTTGGAAAGAAAAATCAGTAATCGTATACTGTAATACTGGTAAGAAAAGTAAAGAAGCTGCTGAAAAATTAGTAAAAGCAGGATTCAAAGATGTAAGTGACGCTAAAGGAGTTAAAGAATATAAAGCCTACGAATTAGTTAAATTTACTACATTACTTGCAGACCAATTCCAAGCAGCTATTGATAAAAAAGAAGGTACATTTATCGATGTTCGTGAAGCAAAAGATTTTGAAAAAGGACATGTAGCAGGAGCTAAAAATATTGATGTTAAGAATCTAGATAAAGATCTTGCAGCATTATTACCAGCTGATAAAAACGCACCAGTTTACACTTACTGCTACAGTGGTAACCGTTCAGCTAAAGCTGCTCAAAAAGCTGTAGAATTAGGATATACAAATGTTTATAATGCTTGGGATGGAGCAAAAGAACACGAATACAAATTCTAATAAAAAATTAATAAGTTAGTATCAATTATTAGTAACTAATAGGCCTTTAGGGTATACTAAAAGGACAAGGTGTTAATAAAAGTTTACATTTCACCTTGTCTTTTATTAAATAAAGAGGTATGAAGGGAAATAGGTTTAATGAAAAAAAATAAAATTTTAACTGCTAGTATAGCAGCGGTATTATCACTAACATTAGCGGGGTGTTCAGGATCAGCTTATTCAGTAAAAGGTGATGACTTAATGAATATCCAAAAAAATGAACAGGAAAAAGAAAATTATCTTGTTATAGACGTTCGAGATGAAGCAGCTTATAAAGAAGGACATTTAAAATATGCTATTAATATTCCGGTTGCAAATATCGATAAAAGTATTGAAGGGATAAGCTCATGGCGCGAGAAAAAAGTTGTTGTTTATAGTGATGACAACAATAAATCAAAAGAAGCGCTAGACAAATTGACAAAACAAGGATTTAAAAATATAAAAATTGCTCAAAATTCAAAAGAGTATAAGTATGAATTTGTAAAATATACAGTATTAAATGGAGCTAAGTTCCAAGATGCACTATTAGATCATAATGCTAATAACTTCTTCTTGGATGCACGTGACAAAAAAGACTTTGAAGAACGTCATGCAATGGGTGCTAAAAACGTAGATTCAAAAAATCTAGATAATCTTCATTCTGTTTTACCAGAAGATAAAAACACACCGATATACGTTTATTGTTATACTGGTGATCGTTCATCGGTAATTGCACAAAAACTTATTGATTTAGGGTATAAAAATGTTTTTAATGCATTAGATGGAACAAAAGAATATAACTATAAATTTGAAATAGCAGATTGTTGTAAACAACCTAGTGAGGAAACAAAAGGTTCAGAAAAATCTCATGAAGGGCATGCTAATCATGATTCTGCTAAAAAAGATGATCATTCAGGACATAATCATGGTTCTGATAAAAAAGATGACCATTCAGGACATGATCATCATTAATTAATGAAAGGAAGGGGGAGCATAGACTTCCCCTTTTGTAATATTTTATGAAAGAGAAAATTATATTATTTACGCGAGTTCCTAAAGAGGGGACTACGAAAACTCGTCTTTATGACTTTATGCCACCGACAGAAGCTGTTAATATCCAAAAGAAATTATTAAAGAAAAATTATGACCTATTAGCAGAGACTAATAGAGAACTACTTGTTTGTCATGATGGGAACAGTTCAGATGACAAAGAAATGGCAGAGCTTATTTCATGTGAGAAATTTTATTATCAAAAGGGTGATAACCTAGGCGATAAAATGTATAACGCATTAGTCGAGGTTATCTCGGATAGTAAAGTTATTTTGCTTGGTTCTGATATTTTTAATTTAGACAAAGATATAATAGAAGAGGCTTTTGATAAACTTGAAACACACGATGTTGTTATTAACCCAAGTGAAGATGGCGGGTATTTTTTAATTGGGATGAAGAAAGATATAAAAGAAGTTTTTGATTTACCAAGTTATGGGGATAGTTCAGTTTTAGAAAATTTAATTAAAGTTTTAGAGAAAAATAATCTTACTTATTATTTAGGTAGAGCTGCTCTTGATATTGATATAAAAGAAGATTTACTTTATGCTGAAACAGGCTATAAAAATATTGAATTATTAGGGGCTGGAGAGTATAATATTAACTTTACATTCGATGAAGATAATATGAAGAAAGTTCTTCGTTTAAATATGAAGAGTCAGATGAACCTAGATAATCAAATAGAATACGAATTTGAGACTTTGGAATTATTAAAAGATAGTGGAGTTACGCCTAAACCATATAAACTTGTGACAACTACCGAGTATTTGCCATATAATTATTTGACGATGGAATTTTTAAAAGGTGTTGCATTAGATTATACGAAGGATATGAAGATTGCGAGTTACTTGCTTAGTAAAGTTCACAATACAGCATTTGGTGAGAATAATCTTATTAAAGCGGAGAATCCATTCCAACTTATGTATGACGAGTGCGAGAGCATGGCAAGTAAATATTTAACTTGGGAGAATGCAGACGACAAAGTTTCGCAATATATTAAAGATTTTTTAAAAATTTGTAAAGAGCTTATTCCAACGGAGTACAAAATAAAGAATCCATGTATTATTAATACAGAGCTTAACTCTGGAAACTTTTTAATTGGAAATGGTAAGGAAGATAGTTATATTATCGATTGGGAAAAAGCTTTAATAGGAGAGTGTGAACAGGACCTTGCACACTTTTTAGCGCCGACAACGACGTTTTGGAAAACAGATATAGTTTTAACACCAAAAGAGATTGATGATTTCTTAGAAGATTATAGCCAATATCGTAACTATGATCGTGCTCGATTTGATAGATATCTTATTTTCAATTGTTTAAGAGGTGTGACTTGGTGTTCGATGGCTTATAGAGAATATAGTGAAAGTACGAAATTGCTGACAGATGAGTTTACTTTCAAGAAAATTTCATCTTACATTAGTTATGAATTTTTAGAAAAGATTTCAAAGTATTTTAATTAGAAAGTATAAAAGGAGAATATTATGACGGAGTTTATACAAAGTTTTGGTGTTGTTGCACCAATTGTCTATGTATTGATGTTTGCAATACTACCGGTGTTTTTCTTTCCAGTCCCAATTTTGGCTGTAGCTGGAGGACTTGCATTTGGATTTGTAGAAGGTAGCTTGTTAACATTTTTAGGAGCATCTATAAATTGTTATGTAATGTTTGTTATCTCAAGACGTTTTGGGCGTGATTGGGTTCGTAATTACTTAGCGAGAAAGATGAAGCCAGAACAACATGCACGTATTTTTGGAGTGAGTGATGAAAAGTTAATGGTGAGTTTAGTTATATTACGACTTATTCCTTTAGTTCCATATAATATGATAAACTATGGATATGGACTTACTAATATAAGTTTAACAAAATATATGATAGCGAGTGTACTAGGTATTGTACCAGGAACGATTGTTTTCTTAAACTTTGGGGCAACTAGTTCCAACGTTTTTAGTAAAGAGTTTTTAATCGCTTCATTACTAGTAATACTACTAACTGTAGGTTCAATCTACTTATCAAAACTAGTGGAAAAAAGAGAACAACAGAAAAAATCTCAAGAACAAGAATAGAAAAACCTCTTTAAGACGTTTAATTTTATGTCTTAAAGAGGTTTTTTTATGTTTAACCGTTAATTTATTATATGTAAATTATACTTACTTCAGCAAAAGTAGCATTTCCAGTTAAAATTACTTTAACGTCATTAGTATTTGGAGTAGAAAATGGAGTATTAACCTCGCTGAAAATTGAAGAGATTCTATTTTCTACAGCCCATTCTTTAGGGACGAATATTCTTACATCTCCAAATGTTGCTGTAATGCTTATATGAACATCTTTGATAGAATAAGTATCTAATTTTTCAAAATAAATATTCGTACTACCAAATGTTGTAGTTGATCTGAAATAATCTAGTTCGTTAATATTGATATAGCGGACATTTTCACCGAAAGTAACGTTAGAATAATCTTGAGTTTCTGTTTTTTTAGTATATCCACGGAATCTATCTTTTTTACGTTGGAAGCTATATTTTAACTTTTTAGGAAATAGCATTGATATACCTATGCTAAGAAGAATAGCGATCCAAATTACTTTTCCAGAAGATATAGTGGCAAAATGGAAGTGTTTATTATAAATAATAAATAGTAACGCTATTGGTAACATAGTTCCAAAAACATCAAAATCAGTTAACCCTCTTACAATAAAATACCCTAAAATAATAGTTCCTAAAGTTAGAAATATAGTTCCTGATGGAAAGAAGTTTAATTCGCCAAATGCGATTGATATTGCAAAAATAATAAATAGTAAACCTATTAGACTTTTTTTTCTCATAAGCTTTTACCTCATTTCTTTTAATTTTTCTTTGACAATTTTGTAATAGTGTCTTGATATATGAACAGTTTTTTTGCTTTTTGAAAAAGATGCGGTACTCGCTCCTGAAAAAGATTTTTCAAGCGAGTAAATTGCTCGAAGATTTATTATTGCAGATTTAGAAACTCGACAATAATAAAAAGGAATTATACTTTCTAATTCATAAAGTTTGTATTTCACTTCGTAAAAATTATCATAAGAGTGTGCATAAACTTTATTATCATCGGTTTCGAAAAATAAAATATCACTAAGAGGAATAAAATATTCTGTGTCATCTTTATAAAAAATAATTTTTTGGGTACTTGCAAGAGCTTTTTCTACCAATTCTTTTATCGCGATAATATCATTATTTAACTCAGGAGATTTTATAATAACTTCAATATCCGTAATATTTGAATCAAGTTTAATATTAATTTTCATATTGTCTCCTTTCTTTATTCTTATATGTATATCATACTACATATTTGAAAGAAAATTAATAGTTTTTCAGTAAGTGGTAAAGAAGATGAAGTAAGTGGAGAAAAAGTAGTATTAAGATGGTTTGCTTTCTATGGTAAGCTATTGCTTTTTTAGTTTTTTTGTTGTATAATAAGTCTTGTTCATGGGAGTGGATGAGTTCTGGTGTGCTCTCTAGTCTTCAAAACTAGTATGAGGGGTTAAGAGCCTCTTGGGTGGGTTCGATTCCCACACATTCCCGCCAGTCTTTATAATTATAGATGGAGTCGGTGCAACGCATCGATTTTTTTTATTATATAGTGATATTATTTAAAATTAGATAATTGCTAATAGAAAATAATCGTTTGTAAGAGAGTGAAGTAGAGTGTATAGTAGAATCTTAGGAGGATTATTATGGCGAAATTTTATGCAGTGAAAAATGGAAGAAAAGTAGGGATTTTCTCAACATGGGAAGAATGTCAAAAGCAAGTGGTAGGTTTTAAAGGTGCTATATACAAAAGTTTTAAAACAAAAGAAGAAGCAGAAGCATATTTGAATGAACGTGAAATTATCAGTGAAAAACTAGAGAAAGTCGAAGGAGTTTATGCATATATAGATGGCAGTTACGATAGGATAAATGGCATTTATGGTTCTGGAGTTGTTATTGTTGATGGAGATCAACATTATGAATATAAGCATGCTGGCAATAAAGGAGAATATGCTGAATTACACAACGTAGCTGGTGAACTAGAAGCAGCAAAATTTGTTATGTGGTATGCAGTTGACAAAAAAATCCCAGAAATAACATTATTCTATGATTACCAAGGTATAGAATCATGGGCAACGGGCAAATGGAAAACAAATCTTGATTATACCAAAAATTATAAAGAATTTGCTGATAAAGTAGCAACGAAAGTTAAAGTTAATTTTGTAAAAGTCAAGGCTCACACGGGTGTGGAATTAAATGAACGCGTTGATAAATTGGCAAAAGAGGCTATCGCTGAATTTAAGAAGAACAAGATGTAAAGTTAGTTTGAAATAATAAAAGGAGAAACTTCAAAGGTAAATATAAACCTTTGAAGTTTTTTTAAAAAATATAGAGTTGATGTACAATAATTAAGTTTCAATTTTTTTAGCAAAAAGGACTACATAAGGATATGGAGAACTTTTTGTTGGCGCTGTATATTCTTCGTATTTTATAATTTCCCAACCATCATAATATTCAAATAATTCATTTTTCATAAATGTAAATGGAAATGGTATTGTTGGAATATCTATAGTATTTAGTGCACTAACAATAAGGTTATAGCCACCAATATTAGTCTGCTTTTGCATATTGCGAATAACGCTAGAGATACGTGTGGGATTAAGATACATAAAGACATCAGTAGCAATGATAAAGTCATAAGTATCTTTAATATTTGCTTCATTAATTTCATGTTTGAATATGTTTAAGTTAAGTTTTTCTTTTACAGAAATATCCACCAAATCTTGCAAGAATTTTGCATTAGTATCAACGGCAGAAATTTGATAACCAAGAGATGCAAGATACAATGAATTTCTTCCTTGCCCAGCCCCTAAGTCTAAAACCTTGCATGGAGATAGGTAATCCATTGCATTAACAACTTCGGGATGAGCAGTGCCTAAGTCATATTTATTGAAAAAGTAATCCTGTGCTTCACAATAAAATTCAATATGAAATTGTAAATCTGTTGATGTTGGACTTATACGAAAAATGCTATTAGGTTCTATAAAACCAGTATCAGTTTTTTTATTATAGTTTAATTCATTTATACTTTGTAGTTGTTCATCAAGGAAAACAAATTTCATTTTTCCTTTTATAATTATTATCTTAGTCCAAACTCCACTTTTAGTATAAAATCCTTCCCGATACTCTCTTGGTAATGAAAGAGCAGTAAGGGTAGATGTACGTTTAAAACAAAGTAGATTATGTTCCATATACTGCTCCTTACTAAATGATACTTTTTAATATATTATATCATGTGGAGGAATTAAATAAAAATGATATCCTAAAGAAACTAAAGAAATTAGAGCTGTTTGTAAAAATAATTAAAATATAAATATAATCAATACTTTTTAGTATATTATAGTACGCTATAAAATTTCTTAAAGATCTGTTTTATAAAGAATGTTTTTTAGTTTTAAAATAGATATGTTATAATTATATGAGTATATGAAGAAGAGGTAATATTATGGTAAAAGTATTATTTGTATGTTTAGGAAATATTTGTCGCTCTCCTATGGCTGAAGCGGTATTTCGCGATATGGTAGAAAAAGAAAATTTAAGCGAGAAAATAAAAATAGATTCAGCAGCGACATCATCGTGGGAACATGGAAATCCTGTTCATCATGGAACTCGGGAGAAATTAGCAGAAGTAGGTATAAGTGTTGAGGGAATGTATTCTCGACCTTTAAATGATAACGATCTTATAGCTGATTATATCGTCGGAATGGATGATAGTAATATTGATAATATTAAAAGATTTATCCGCGGTAGACAAGCAGGTGAGGTAAGAAAACTTTTAGAGTATGCTGGACGTAATCATATTATAGATGACCCTTGGTATACAGGTGATTTTGAAGCAACATATCGCGATGTAGTTCAGGGGTGTAAGGCTTTACTTGAAAAGATAAAAAAAGAAAAGTTATAGTAGGAGGTTGTTATGCTAATAAGAGATGTAAACTTAGAAGATGCTGGGAGAATAGCTGACATATATCGCCCTTATGTAGAAAATACAGCGATAACCTTTGATTACGAAGTTCCCAGCGTAGAATTTTTTGAAGAAAAAATTAGCAATACACTTCAAAAATATCCATTTTTAGTAGCAGAGAAAGATGGAGAAGTTTTGGGATATGCCTATGCTGGAGAATTTTACCCAAAGGCAGCCTATGCGTGGACAACAGAAATTACAATTTATTTAGATGAAAAAGTACGAGGCGAAGGTCTAGGAGATAAACTGTACAATGAACTTGAAAAAAGGTTGTATGATAAAGGGATTTGTCGAGTAACTTCTTGTATTTCATATCCTGATGAAGGGAGTGTATCATTTCATGAAAAACATGGCTTTAGAAAAGTAGCACATTTTCAAAATGTGGGCTATAAATTTAACCGTTGGTATGATGTAGTATGGTATCAAAAAGATATAAGAGACAGTGATATAGAGCCAGAATACATGATATAAAAATAGTTAAAATAAACTAATGTGATAAAAGAGGATATATTTTATTATAAGGAATATACGAGAGAGAGCTTATAAAGTAGGTGAGTTTGTGAGGAAAATTATTATTTCAGACATTCATGGTAGTTATTATACTATGAAAAAACTGTTAGATGAAGCGAAATTCAATCCTGAAGAGGATAAACTTATTTGTCTTGGAGATATGTGTGATAGGGGGAAAAATACAAAATTAGTGTGGGAATATTTTTACAATTTACAGAAAGACTATTCTCACCATGTTGTTTTATTGGGAAATCATGAAGATATGTTTAATCTTGCACTAAAAGAAGCGGGATATAACGTACTTGATAGTCAGCGCCAAGATCATTATTTTAGAAATAATGGATTAACAACATTACAGTCATTTTATCCAGAAGCGACAATAGAAAATAGAAGATATTATTTTAAAAAATTTGCTAGAGAATATAAAAAATTAAGACTATGGTTAAAAAAACTTCAGTCACGCTATGAGTCTTGGGATTACTATTTTGTTCATGCAGGGGTGGATTTTGATAAAAGTTTTTGGAATCAAGAACATAGAGATATGATTTGGATAAGAGAGCCATATTTGAGTAGTTGTAAAAAGTATGATAAAAAAATTTTTCATGGGCATAGTCCGGTAAGAGAAGAACCTTATTATGATATTCGAGAAAACCGTATAAATATAGACGGAGGCTGTGTTTATGGAGGGAAATTAAATGTTGTTGTTATAGATAATGATGGCAAGCTAGAGTTTAAGCAAAGTAAACAATTAGAAGAAGATATTTATAAATAATCAAGAAAATTTTTATATAGAAAGTGGAATAATAAGAAATTAAGGAGGGTTTTTATGATTGTAGAACTTACTAGATTTAGGGTAAAACCGGGGATGAGTCATAAAGTAGATGAATGGTTAAAATTTCTGAATGATAATATGGAAGGTGTTCTTTTAACTTTAGAACGTGAAAAAATGTATGTTGAAACTATTTTTTGAGAAGAATTAAATGGAGAAGAATATTTATATTGGTACTCTGTCCAAGGAGAGCAAGAGGAAAATATAGAGACGTCTAATCATGAAATAGATAAAAAGCATCTTGAGTACTGGGAACAGTGCATTAATCCAAGTTTTGGTTCAAAAGATTTAACTACCGAAGTGGTTATGATTCCTAAAAAAATTCAAGTGATAATGAAGTAAAATTAAAGAGGAGGATTCCATAAATTTATGGTTAATTCTCCTTTTTTAATTTAAAAAATTATAAAAAAAAGAGCCGAGCACATCTGTCTCGGCCTTTTATAGAAAAGGAAAGTTTATGAAGTTTATAACTATTTACTAGTTATATACACATTATAAAAACTGAACCTTAAATATAATTAAAATTATACTTAAAATTTAGACCTTAAAACTAATTACCTTAATTTTTTACTAATAAGTAATTAAACTGTTATTTTTCGTAAGAAATATTTCAACAATATTACAACATTGAATTTGCATTACAAATTGGAAAATCTATTGAAGTTTGTAACTTAAGGGGAGTATAATATAGGAGACTATTAAAAGTTTAAAATTAATAAATTGATGAAGGAGAACATTTTGATGAAAAAACAAGGATTAAAGATAACGAGTAAAGTTTTAACAGGTTTAGTATTGTTAACAGGAGTAACAGCGTTGCCTACAAATGCATTAGATGTAAATAATGCAGCGGTAGATGTAAACGTTAAAGAAGTAAAAGTAAGTGTATATGAAAAAAATGGTAATTATTATGCGCGCTTAACATCTGAAAAAGAAGTAGCAAATGTTGTAGCACGTATTGTTGTTGAAGAAAGCAAAGCTGAATTTGTTATTAAAAGAGATATAATAAAACCTGGAGAAGCGGTAGAAGTAGAATTGGATTTAAAATCTAAAACACCTACTAAAAAATTACCACATACAGCAGTAGAAAGAAAAACTATCAATACTACAGTAGAAGCTGGTGGGTATAAATTTAAAATTTCAGTACGTTATGAAATAGCTACACCAGAAGTTAAAGCACAACAAGAAGAAAATAAAAAAGCAGCTGATGTAGACAATTCGGCTAGTGGAAAAGAAGAACAACCAAAAGCAGAGCCAAAAGAAACAGAAAAACCTGCTGAAACTCCAAAACCTGCAACGCCAGCAGAACCAAAAGAAAATGTTGTACCAAAACCAGAAACAGGTAACGCGCAACCTTCTAATAAACCAGCAGGGGCAACAACATTATTAAATGCACCAGCAGCGGTTGCTCCAAAAGCTCCAACAATTATGAACAATGCAACACCAGCAGCACCAAAGGTAACGAATACTGAGAAGAAACAAGAAGCTCCAAAACAAGCGGCACAACCTGCAGCTACACCAAAAGCTGTAGCACCAGCGCCACAAGCAACAACTCGTGAAGAGCAAATTAGACAAGCGTATATTAGTAAAGTAAATACTTTACGTGCAATGAATGGCTTAAGCGTATTAAAAGAAAATGCAGCTTTAAATGCAGGAACAAAAGCGCGTTCTGTTACAGTATTACAAGGTGCGTTCAATGCAGCAATTCACGGACCAGCAGGTTCATATGAAAAAGCAGCAGCAGCACAAGCTGGATATCCAGGAGCGCAACATATTCTTTATAATGTTGCTATTAACACAAATAATGGAACTCCAGATCAAGTAGCACAAAGATTATTAGATACTTTATACCATGAAATAGGAAATGTAACAACAGCATTCCCTTATGGTCATAGAAATACGCTATTAGCAAAATCAGCTACTGAAATTGGTGTAGGAGTAACTATTTCTGGAGGAAGAGTAGCATTAGTACACCACCAAAATAATAGCGGAGCATTCCAAGGAATAACTCCAATTCCATCAGTTTACTTAGATGGTAAAAGATACTAAAATATAAGATATTTAACAAGAAGAAAACTTAGGTGAATTCTCACTTAAGTTTTCTTTTTCTTTTACATTAAAAAACTAAATAATACTTTTAAAAATCAACATAAGGTAGTATAATTATATTATATAATAGTGCAGGAGGTAAGCATGACAGAAAAGAAAATGAATATGATTGTTTGTGGAGGTTGAAACTCAAAAATAGGGCCGGGGGCTCTATCAGATATATTAAAAGATCTTCCAAAGAAATATGATGAAAATTTAATAGTAGGATACGAGTCATCAGATGATGCAGCGGTATACAAAATCTCTGATGATAAGGCTATAATCCAGACGTTGGACTTCTTCACAACAATGATAAATGATCCTTACCTTTATGGTCAAATAGCGGCAACAAATGCACTAAGCGATGTGTGGGCTATGGGTGGTGACGTAATTTCTGCATTAAATATTGTAGCCTTCCCAGAAAATATGGATTTAGAGATTTTACACCAAATATTAAAAGGTGGAGCAGAAAAAGTTCATGAAGCTGGAGGAGTTCTTGCTGGAGGACACTCTATCCATGATGCAACACCTAAGTACGGGTTATCTGTAACGGGAGTAGTACATCCTGATAAAATTTTACAAAATAATAATTGTAAACCAGGAGATATGCTTATCGTTACTAAACCACTAGGAATTAGTATTATTAATACAGCTCATATGGTAAAAGAATGTTCAGAAGAGGCATTCGCGCAAAGTGTCAAACAAATGACTACTTTGAATAAATATGCTGCTGATATGATGAAAGGATTTAATGTTAATAGCTGTACAGATATTACGGGGTTCGGTTTTTTAGGACATCTTGTAGAAATGTTAGATGGTAAGTATTCTGCAGAGATTAATATTAAAGATATTCCTTATATAGAAGAAGCATATAAATGTGCAAATGAATTTGTTATTACAGCTGGTGGCCAATTAAATAGAACATATGTAGAGCCTAATGTTGATTATCAGGTAAAAGACTTTGCATTGGAAGAGATAATGTATGATCCACAAACTTCAGGAGGTCTATTAATATCTATCCCTGAAGAGGAAGCTCAACAACTTTTAGAAAAACTAAACACTTTAGAAATAAAGAGTGCAATCGTAGGAAGAGTTATTGAAAAACAAGAAAAAGCAGTAATAGTAAAATAAATTTAAAAAATACAAAAGTAGAAAATACTACAATAAAAGGAGATATTCAAATATGAAAAAAGAAAAATTAAATGCTCAAGGGTTAGCATGTCCACTACCAGTTATCCAAACTAAAAAATTATTATTGGAAAATGATGTAGTTGAAACTACAGTTGATAATTTTATAGCGACTCAAAATTTAGAAAAAATGGCGAATCAATTAGGGTACAACTTTGAAATGGTAGAAGAAGCGAAGGATAAATATATTGTTACTATATCAAAAGGGGAAGTAACAGAAGGTGTCGTAATAGATACTCTTTGCGATAAATGTGTTGTTCCAGTAACTCAAGCGAAAAGAACTTTAGAAGAAGAGACAAAAGTAACTTTATTGGTAAGACTTCAAGAACATGTGGATAGCTTAAAAAAATTTGCAGAAAAAAATAATCACGAAATTAAAGTATCAACTATAGAAGAAGGATTTAAAGTAGAAATTACACGTGGTGAAGTGGCAACACAAGAAGAATTGCCAGTAGTTAAAGATGAGAGCTACATAGTTGTTATTAATAAAAGTCAAATGGGACATGGCAGTGAAGAATTAGGGAAGCGTTTAATTAAAGGGTATTTATATGCACTTACAGAACAAGAGGTACTACCTAAAAAAATTATTTTCTACAACAGTGGAGGGTTATTAGTAGATAAAGAGAGAAGTCATGTTCTTGATGAACTAAGAGAATTAGAAAATAATGGTGTAGAAATTGTTTGCTGTGGTGCATGTATAGACTATAATAAAATAGATTTAGCTGTTGGTAATCCAACAAATATGTACTTTATTGTAGAAGACATGAGAAAAGCAAATAGAATAATTCAACCATAGGAGGAAGTATGATAGAAGAGGGATTAGTGGTTTTTAATAGCACACATGATGCGATAAAAGCGGATGATATTTGCGCTACAAAGGATTTAGGGGCATCATTAATTCCGACACATCCATCTATAAGTGCTGGATGCGGATTTATGCTAAAGGTAGCATGGGAAAAGTTTGATGGAGTTGTGAGAGTATTAATAACTGAGAAAATTGAATACAAAGGCCTGTACTATTCAAAAAAAGCAGGAATAAAAAGGGTAGTAACAGAATTGAAAGACTATCAAATAAAATAAATTTTTAAGAGTAGAGATAAAAGTAAATATAGTCTCTACTTTTAATATAAAAGGTGGAATTAGATGAATAATAACGTAATTATTGGAACTGCAGGTCATATTGACCACGGGAAAACAACGTTAATAAAAGCATTGAGTGGTATTGAAACAGATACAACACAAGAAGAAAAAGAACGTGGGATGTCTATAAACCTTGGGTTCGCATATTTTGACCTACCAAGTGGGAAAAGATGCGGAGTGGTAGATGTTCCAGGACATGAAAGATTTATAAAAAATATGTTGGCAGGAGTTAGTGGAATTAACTTAGTATTACTTTTGGTCGATTCACGCGAAGGTATAATGCCGCAAACAAAAGAACATTTCGATATTCTAACACTTCTTGGTATAGAAAACTATATTATCGTTATGACAAAAATAGATTTAGTTGAAGAAGAATATCGCGAACTGGTAAAAGAAGATATTCGTGCGTTTACAGCAGGTACTCCTCTTGAGGACGCACCGATTATAGAGGTGGATTCAATTAGCAAAAAAGGGTTGGATACTTTATTAGAAACTATTGATAAAAAAACAGAAGATATTCAAGCAAGAAATATTGAAAAAAATGCACGCCTTAATGTCGACCGTGCGTTTCAAGTAAAAGGTTTTGGGACAGTAGTAACAGGGACTTTAACAGAAGGTGTAATAAATGTTGGAGATGAATTAGTCATTTATCCAAAAGAGATAAAAACTAAAGTAAGAAATATCCAAGTTCATGCTCAAGATGTAACACAAGCGACAGCGGGTCAAAGAACAGCTATAAACCTTGCTAATATCAAGTTTGATGATATTAAACGTGGAGATACATTAGCAACAGCGGGAAGTTTAACAAAAACATATATGATTGATACTGAAATTAAACTTATAAATGATGAAAGTGCTAATTTGGAGCTTTGGGATAGAGTGCGCGTTTATATAGGAACTGAAGAAATTATGGCTCGTGTAGTACCTCTTGGAGCAGAAGAATTAGCAGCCGGGGGTAATGGGTTTGCCCAACTTCGTTTGGAAGAAGAAATAGCTGTGAAAAATTATGATAAATTTATTATTAGAACGTACTCACCAATGATTACTATTGGTGGAGGGGTTATCTTAGATGCTAACCCTAAAAAACATAGTCGATTTAACGAAGAAATTTTAGAAAAATTAAAAGTTCAGTTAGAAGGAAATTCTAGTGATTTAATAGCTAATTATCTACTATCTCACCAAGATTATTTAGTGGCTAAAGACAACATAGTAAAAGAGTTACAACTTCCAGTAAATGAGGTTGAGGCGGATATAGCTCAGTTATTAGAAGAGGGACTTATTTATCAAACAAAAATAGGATATATTCACAAGAAAAAATATGAAGAAGTCTTAGAAAAACTGAAAAAACTTTTAATCGACTATCATAAACGTTATAAATTAAAAGTAGGAATACCAAAAATTGAGGTTATTTCTAAATTTAAATTATCTCAAAAAGAAGTTTTAGAGATGATAGACTTGTTTATAAAAAATAATGAAGTTCGTTTAGAAGGGAATCTAGTTGCAGAAAAAGATTTTGTAGTAAATTATGATAAAAAACAACTGGCAGAAAAAGCGCGTATTGAACGTGAATTACTTCAAGGAGGATTCACGCCGCCAACTATAAAAGATTTAACAAATGGAGTAAAAGCAAGTGTTGAGTTATTAGATTCATTAGTAGATAATACAATTATTCGATTAGACGCTGATTTAGTACTACATAAAGATATGTTAGATCAAGCAATAAAGAAAGTGGAAGAACATTTTTCAACTAATGACAAGATGGCCCTTGCAGAATTCCGTGATATGACGGGTTCAAGTAGAAAATATTCAATGGCGATTTTAGAATATATCGACAAATTGGGAGTAACACGTCGAGTAGAAAATTACAGAGTTTTAGCAAAAAAATAAAGAAGGGAGCAGGTTAGAATAATAAATAAAATTATTTTAACTAAAGTACGGAAAAGGTATGAGTTATTATTTTGATTATGGTGCAACATCATTAAAAAAACCAAAAGAAGTTGCTGATAAAGTTTATGAAGTATTATCTTCTGGGAAGTATGCCAATGCTTCACGAGGAAGCTATTATGAAGCGAACAACGCCTTTCGTGAAGTCTATGAAGCACGTAAAGCAGTAGCGGACTTTTTTGGATTAAAAGAAGAAGATAGAATGGTTTTTACCTCTAATTCAACAGAAAGTTTAAATATTGCAATCTTCGGTTTATTGAATAAAGAAGATCATGTTGTGACAACATCTATGGAGCATAATTCAGTTTTAAGACCAATTTATTTAGCTCATGAAACTATTGGGTGTGACTATACGATAGTACGCGGTGATAAAACAGGTATGATAAGCTATGAAGACTTAGAAGCGGCTATTAGACCTAATACTAAGATGCTTGCTATTACGCATAGTTCTAACGTAACAGGAAATGTTATCGACTTGGAAAAAGTAGCGACGATTTGCAAAAAACATAATATTATTTCAATTGTAGATGCTTCACAAACAGCGGGAGTAATACCGATAAATATGGAAGAGTTGGACATTGATGTATTGTGTTTTACAGGACATAAAAGTCTTTACGGACCACAAGGTATTGGTGGACTTTGCATAAGGTTGAAAGAACCAGAAATTCGTCGTTATAAAGTTGGAGGCAGTGGTGTCCGTACTTTTGACAAAGAACATCCTGGAGAATATCCATTACGTTTAGAAGCAGGAACTCTAAATACAGCGGGAATCTTAGGATTGCATGAGGGAATAAAATATATAAACAAAAAAGGTATTAACAATCTTTACAAAAAACAAATAGGTTTTGCCGATAGATTTTATAATGAGTTAAAAGACCTTGATTGTTTAGAATTTTATGGAGATTTTACAAAAGAAAGAACAGCAGTTGTTGCGATGAATTTCAAAGATATTCCTGCCGCTGATGTAGCTGATGTACTTTCAGAACAATATAACATAGCGATACGACCAGGGGCGCATTGTGCACCATTAATGCATGAAGCACTAGGGACTAAAGATCAAGGAATAGTTAGATTTTCATTTTCTAGTATGAATACAGAAGAAGAAGTCGACTATGCTATAAATGCGGTTAAGAGCATAGCAAAAGAACTATAAAAGGAGAGACACTATGTCAAAACACTTACTTTCACAAATACCAGCAATAAATAAAATATTGTTATTAGATGAAATAAAAGAACTAATAAATACTTATACAGAAGTAGCGATAAAATCAGCAATAAAACAATATATTGAAGAAATTAAACAAGCTATTTTGAATGAAGAATTATCAGAAGTGCCAAGCCTTAGTAAAATAGTAGGAGAAGTAGCAAGAATAGTAGAAAAAGAAGATAAAAATTCACTGCGTAGGGTGATAAATGCGACTGGAACAATACTACACACAAATTTAGGACGAAGCTTATTAAGTGAAAAAATAAAGGAAAATATAGAAAGTGTTGCCTTTAATTACTCAAATCTTGAATTTGATATTGATAATAAAAAACGTGGTAGTCGTTATGTTCACCTGATAGATATTATTAAAAAATTAACAGGCGCAGAGGATGTTCTTGTTGTTAATAATAACGCGGCAGCAGTTTTATTAACATTGAACACTTTAGTAAAAGGTCAAGAAATCATTGTATCACGTGGAGAATTGGTAGAAATAGGTGGAGCATTTAGAATTCCTGAGATAATCAAACTTAGTGGAGGAGTACCGGTAGAAGTGGGTACAACAAATAAAACGCATTTGAAAGATTATGAGAATGCAATTAGTGAAGAAACAGGTGCTTTACTTAAAGTTCATACAAGTAATTACAAAATTTTAGGATTTACTGAGAGCGTATCAAATGAGGAAATTTCATATTTAGCACGTGAGAATGAATTAGTTTCGATTAATGACTTGGGAAGTGGACAATTTGTTGATTTTTCAAAATTTGGCTTACCATATGAACCAACGGTAAAAGAAATATTAGATAGTGGTATCGATATTGTAACATTTAGTGGAGACAAGCTACTAGGTGGACCACAAGCAGGAATAATTGTTGGTAAGAAAAAATATATAGAAAAAATGAAGAAAAACCAACTTACTCGTGCATTGCGTGTAGATAAAATGACTCTAGCATCACTAGAAGCAACATTAAAACTATACCTAGATGAAAAAGATGCTTTAGAACACATACCAACATTACATATGATTTCTTTATCTAAAGAACGTTTATTTGGAAAAGCAGATGTCCTAAAAACAAAATTGAGTGATCTTGATTTTGATATTAGAATAGAAGAAGATAAAGCAGAAGTAGGAGGAGGAAGTTATCCAGCTAGTTATCTAGAAAGTGTTGCTGTAAAACTTACTCATAGAAAACTTCATGCAACAGAAATAGAACGAAAACTATTAGAAGTAGAGATTCCTATTATTACACGTATTAAAGATAATAGCATTATTCTTGATATGCGTACATTACGTACAAGAGAGTTTGATATAGTAAAAGCTGCTTTAGAAGAAGTGACGAAGTAAGAAATAATTTCCTCAGACACAGAAGTTTGAGGAAGTTTTTTTGAATTAAATTAATATATAAAGATTAGAAACATAATAGAAGTAATTTAACACATAAAACTGGATCTTAAATTGATTTTATGATATAATATTACTTATTATTAAGGAGGTGTAACTATAGATGAATTTGACTTATGATAAAATGAATCCAATAAGCATAGAAAAGTATGCTCAAAAACTTCAAGGGAAGAAATTTCGTGAAGTGTTAGAAGGATATCATTCCAATAGAGTTGCTAAAGAAACCACTATTACATATTCAGAGGATTTTAGTTTAAAAGAAAAAATTGCATACTATAATAATCCGAGAGGTAAGGGAAGTTTAGGAAATCTGTTAGAAGAGTATTATTTTCATTACAAACCAAATAGTGATTCTAATCCTGATTTTTTAGAAGCGGGAACAGAATTGAAAGTTACGCCTTTTGAAAAAAAGAAAGATGGAAGCTTGCGCGCGGGAGAAAGACTAGTAATAACTATGATTCCCAATGATAGACCTGTTGAGCCAGTTTTTGAAAAATCGCATGTTATAGAAAAATTACGTTTAATACTTCTAATTCTGTATTTAAGAGAAAAAGATATGTTGCGAACAGAATTCAGAATAGAGTATGCAAAATTATTCTCGATTTTAGCTGAAAATTGTAAGGAAGATTTTTTTGTCATTAAAGAAGATTATGAACATATAATTAAGAAAATACAACAAGGATTAGCTCACGAACTGTCAGAGGGCGACACTAGGTATTTAGGTGCGTGTACAAAAGGTTCAACAGCGGAAAGAAGTACACAAAAACAATATTATAGTGATATTCCAGCTAAAAGAAGGGCGTATTCTTTGAAACAATCTTATATGACCTATGTAATAAATCATTATATAGTAGGGAATATAGATACCTATGACTCTTTTTTAAAAAATTCTTCAATTGGAGAAGAAAGTTTCGATAGTATAGTTTTAGCTAAATTAAACAAATATAAAGGATATACTGAAGAACAACTTTATAGTAGGTTTGAAATTAATAGTAAATCCAAGCAAGCTAACAGTAGTTTAGTTTCTAAAATTTTAGGTGTAAAAACTGATAATGTAGAAGAATTTGAAAAAGCTAATATTGAAATAAAAACTATTAGAATTAATAAAAATGGAAAACCTAGAGAAAGTATGTCATTTCCAAAATTTAAAATATTAGATTTTGTCAAAGAAACATTTGATACATCAGAGTTATATGATTATTTTTATGAAAAAAGATTTTTATTTGTAGTATTTAAGGAAAACGATTTAGGAAATTATGAGCTTGTAGGAGCTAAATTTTGGAATATGCGACTTAAAGATTTAGAGGGTATAGGAAAAGTTGAATGGGAAAAATATCAAAAACAATTCTTAAAAGGTGTAAAATTTGAAATAAGTGGGAATAGAATAAAAAACAATCTTTTAAAATCAAAAGATACAAAAATTTTTCATTTGCGACCTCATGCACAAAAATCTGCATATTACATAGATGGGAAACACTATGGAAATGGAACAGATGGAGATATGGATGAATTACCAAATGGGGATAAAATGACGAAACAATGTTTCTGGTTGAACAAAGAATATATATTGTCAGAAATAGCAGATGTTTTAGAAGGAGAATAGAATGAATTTAGACGTTGTAGAACTGTTTGCAGGTGTAGGTGGTTTTAGAGTTGGATTAAATAATATAACAGATTTTAAAAAAGAAGATGGTCGTGCTATTGAGAAAAATGGCTGGAATTTTGTGTGGGCTAACCAATATGAACCTTCAACAAAAGCGCAACATGCATTTGAGTGTTATAGTAAGAGATTTCAAATCGGAGAATGTTCCAATGAAGATATAAATAAAGTAGATAAAAAAACAATTCCTAATCACTCTTTATTAGTAGGAGGATTTCCTTGCCAAGATTATTCCGTTGCTCGCTCTATAAGTGGAGAGAAGGGAATCGCAGGGAAAAAGGGCGTTTTGTTTTGGGATATTAGAGATACTTTAGTTGAAAAAAACACCCCATTTGTACTTCTTGAAAATGTGGATAGACTTTTGAAATCTCCTGCTTCGATAAGAGGTCGTGATTTTGCAATAATGCTAAAAACATTTGATGAATTAGGCTATTATGTACAATGGAGAGTTATAAATGCTGGAGACTATGGAATGCCTCAAAAGAGAAGAAGAGTATTTATCTTTGCTTCAAAAAAGAATACAAAGTACTCGGATATGTTATCTAAAAAAATAGATTTAGAGAGTAGTATATTTGAACAAAGTTTTCCAACAGATAATGATTCAGATATTTTAAAAGAAGTAGATATAAATAAATATAAAGATACTGTAGATGTAACAAATAATTATAAAGATGGAAAATTTTTAGATTTTGGGATGATGTTAGATGGACGAGTATTTCATAAATCAGTTATACCAAAAAAAGAAAAAGCATATACTTTAGAAAAATTATTGAAAAAAGCTCAAAAATACAATGATAAAGATTTAAGTAAATATTTTGCAGAAGAAGAGAAATTAGATAAGTGGAAATATCTTAAAGGTTCTAAGAGAATAGAACGTCAAAGTAAAAGCGGTCATAAATATATTTACAGTGAAGGTGCTATGAGTTTCCCTGAAAATATAAAAGAGCCAGCGAGAACAATGTTAACTAGTGAGGGAACTGTAAATAGGTCTTCGCATATAATATTTGACGAAATAAATCAAAAATATCGAATTTTAACCGAAGTAGAATGTGAAATGATACAAATGTTCCCACCTAATTGGACTGATACGATGCCAGCGAGAAGAAGGTATTTTATGATGGGAAATGCATTAGTAACAGGAATTATTTCACGATTAGAACCGTATTTGAAGCAAATAATAGAGAATGAGTAAGGTGAATTATGTCAGATTTAGAAAAATTATTTTTTAAAATAGATAAACAAGTAGAAGAGACTA
>ERZ773014.131-NODE-131-length-48142-cov-6.506603_pt1 | contig 48142 bp, 42 predicted proteins | sample MGYA00580841_ERZ773014 | MGnify/ENA primary metagenome ERZ773014 (study PRJEB29015, sample SAMEA2737989) | human oral metagenome | biome: human oral; feature: human-associated habitat; material: dental | place: China | collected 2067 ... | reverse complement strand
ACCTCCTTCGGTGGTACTGTTTCTTACTATTATTATACGCTATTTCTCGTCAAAATCAACCATTTGTTGTGACAGAGCCTTTTATTAATAGACAATATGATTATTACGTTGGAGTAACGCCGGGGGGGACGTATCGTTTTTCGGCTGTTTTTATTGAAGGCGATAGTGAAGAACGTGGCGAGGAGCATGTGATATACTCTTTCAGCACACAGAGAGCGCTCATTCTATTGGAGGCCGGAGTTCAGCATCCGACTAATGATATTCCCCTTCCATTTACCATTTCTTATAGTCCCGAAATCAACGCCCACGGACCGACGAACGGGTCTATATAAGAAGAACAAATAAAAACGGGAATCAGCCGCTACAGTAGCGGATTTTATTTATGCTCAAAAACGGAGGCGGAAGAATGAATTTATCTGAATTGTATATCGCCATTGTACGGACGCTACACCAACTAATGCAAAGCGCGGCGATAAAAACGGCGGGGAGCTTTGCGTTTGCGGTGTTCGCGCACATGCACACGCAGCTTCTTCTTGGTTTTGCGTTTCTGGTGCTGTTGGATCTTTTTACGAAATGGGTCGCTCTCTCCCGTGCGCGAATCTTACATTCCCGGCGAAAGAAACCGCCGACGTTTTACGAATGCGTGATGGGGATTAGGAAGGCCCGAAAGGCGGGATATATCAAGAGCAGCGAGATGAAGCACCGATTCGCGGGAAAAATTATCGTCTATATGGTCATCGCCATCACCGGCGCGACCTTCGACAAAATGATGAGAGACATGGGGTCGCCGGAGTGGGCGACGGTTCTGCTTATCGGGTACTTGGCGATAACGGAACTGATGAGTATTGCGGAAAACCTTGAAGCGGCAGGGGTAGAAGCGGCCGGGGATTTACACGACATTCTGCACAAGAAAATGGAGGGATTAAAGAAATGACGAGAGAAGAAATGGCGCGGCTTATCGCCGAAGGGCTTATTGAAACCGGCATTGAAGGCGGCTATGACGCTGTGTCCTGCTCTACCGCTGGAGATTATCCGTCGCTTGGCGTCAGTCAGTGGGAAGGTGGTAGGGCCGACGACCTCTTGCGGATGATTCCGGGCGGCAGCAAATACGTCGGCCGGGAATATTCGGACATCGAAGAAGCCGACGAGATCGAGGCGTTGTCCGAGCTTTTAGACAGTCCCAAAGGACAGGAGGCGCAGATACAGAAACTCTCCGAGGATTGTCTCGATTACGTAGACGAGCTTCTTGACGTCGCCGGTTTTGACGATCCCGCGTGTATCGTCTACGCGGGGATGTGGTGCCCGACGTCGACGTCCGTCGTTTGTCGGTTTGTCTACAATCGGCTGCGGCGGGGCTACGACATGAATGACCTGGAAGTCTGCGCGGAGACGTTTCGCGATGAGTACGCGGAAGCGGCGGACTGCGAGGAATACGCCGACGGGTACGCGAACCGGGCGGAGCGCACGCTGGAATATGTGGAAGGGCTGGGCATTGGATAAACGGAGGTGTCGTTGTGAATGAAAAAATTAAGTATTATCTTGCTGCTGCCGCTGTTATTTTGGCTATCGCCGTCGGTTGGTTTTTGTTCCGAGAGCCAGACGTATCAAATCAGCGAGACGCAGCTGACGGCGTTAGAGAATCACTTGAACGCGCTGGAAGCGAACAACGCCGAACTGATGACGCTCTTAGGCGAATCGAATCAGGACTTGACCGAAGCGACGCGGCAGCTCAACGAATCGAAGAAGCAAATAGTCGAGCTGAGAACGCAGTTACAGGCGCTAAAGAGCGAATCCGAAGCGGCCAGGCAATCGCTGGCGACAGTGAACGAAGAATTAAAGAGAGCCAGCGAATACTTCAAAGCGTCAGAGAAGGCGCACGCAAAGATTGAGGGACGGCTACGGACGCAGAGGAACCTTTGGGAAGTGATTGCCGCAGTAATGGTTGGAATATGTGTAACGCGCTGAATAACAGCTCCGGGGCTTCGGTTCCGGGGCTTATTTTTTTGTCTACGATTTGTCTACAATCGAATAAGATTTTGCCTGTTTTTACCCGATTACATCTATTTTCAAAAACCGCTGATATTTCCTTCTAAGTCAAGGAGTATCAGCGGTTTTCGTGCTTTCGGATTGCACAATATTTTCCTGTTTTCCGTTACAGCCGTAATATGATATTTTATAACAAGAACTACTTATGAATATTATGTAACCCACTCCGGCAGGAATATACCCCCCTGACAGCCAATTATAAGAATTAAAGATACCCTGTCCCTAGGGCGGCTCAGCTCACTTTCCCACCCAAAGGAGGCATTCTCGTGAAAAAAATCATCTCGGCACTGCTTTTCTCCTCACTGCTCGCCTTATCTGCCGCTCCCGCCGATGCCAGCATCTGGACGGCCCGGGAAACGGGAGACTATTATGAACTGATCTACCCCGTCTTTGAAGGCGACGACCCGGACATCAAAGAGGCCATTAACGCCGACATCTACACCCGCGCTTCCCGCACCGCCGACGCCGGCCGCCGAAACTACACCACGAAGTTTCGCTACGAGCTGAAGATAGAAAACGACCGCTACCTCTCCCTCGTCTTCTTTCCCAGCGGCTACGAAGAGGGCGCCGCGCACAGCATGTACACGGGCATGGGCGTCGTCTACGACAAGACCACCGGGGCGCGGCTTCCTCTCTCCCACTTCGCCAACGTCACCGTATCTGATCTCGTTCGGCTCCAGCGCTCCGGTCACTTCTATCGATACAATGGCACCCCCATCCCCGTGGAAAATATCCAAGGACGCCCCCAGAAAGTGCCGGAAGATTACTTCATCAACGATCAGGGACAGATCTTCGTTATCTTCTCCCCCTACATCTTGGCCTGCTTTGCCGACGGGGTCACCGCCATCGACGTCACCAGTCTGGGAAAGCCCGGCGTCCTCTGACGGCGCTCCGCTGAGCACCGGCCTCATCGGCAAAAATAAGGAGCAAGGGGTGCCTCCCAAAAAACTGCACCCGCATCCCCCCACTGCCTGCGAATAGGAGGATTCCCCATGAAAGCCATCATTCCCTCCCTGTTTCTTTCCTTGTGCCTCGCCTTTCCCGCCGCCCCCGCGGCTGCCAGCATCTGGACGGCCACGGAAACCGGCGACTACTACCAGCTGACCTATCCCGTCTTTGAGGGCGACGACCCGGACATCCAAGAAGCCATCAACGCCGATATTTACACCCGCGCTTCCCAAACCGCCGACGCCAATCAGGGGGAATCGTACACCACCAGTTTTCACTACAAACTGAAGATGGAAAACGACCGGTACCTCTCCCTCGTCTTTCTCCCCGGCGGCTATCCCAAAGGTGCCATCCACGGCATGTACACCGGCGTTGGCGTCGTCTACGACAAGACCACCGGGGAACAGCTCCCCCTCTCTTACTTCGCCGACGTCACGTTGGACGATTTGATCCGGCTCTGGGAGGAGGGCGAATTGTATAACTACGAGGGGAAGAAAATTCCTGACTTCAGCTTATTTGGCCCGCCGAAACGCGTACCCGAAGACTATTTCCTTACTTATGACGGAAAAATCTTCGTCACCTTTTGCCCCTACGAATTGGGGCCTTATTCGCAGGGCATCACCGCCATCAACGTCACCAGTCTGAAAAAACCCGGCGTTTTTGAGGACGTGTCGTAAAAATCGTCAAAAAATGTTTCACGTGAAACATTTTTTGACGGCGCATGACCACGTCGCGCTGACACAGAACCCCTACGGAGAGGGAGACATTTTATGGAAAACTTTTTAGAAAAACTGCGAACCGCGGGCTATAAGATCACCCCCCAGCGCCGGGCCGTCTGGGAAGCTTTTCAAGCCCAGGGCGACTTTCCCACCGCCCACCAGATTTTAGACGCCGTGCGCCGGACACAGCCCGACGTTTCCCTCGATACCATCTACCGCACCCTCGCCCTGCTGACGGATTTGGGCCTCGTTCACGAAATTTTTCGCCCCGCGGGCAGCGTCTACGAACTGACGGCCCCCGATCATCATCACCATCATTTAGTCTGCACCGCCTGCGGGCGAACGGAGTGCATCGACGTCTGCCCCATGACGCCGCTTTACGAACGGGAGGCCGCCAAAAAAGGCTTTCGCATCACCGGCCACATCTTTGAATTTTACGGTCTCTGCCGAAAATGTCAGAAAAAAGACAGGAAATAGCCCAGGAAAAATTTTTACCAAGAAACTGCCTGCAACAAATAATTTCTCTTGCTCTGTTCCGAGAGATATGGTATGGTATTAGATAGGATTTTTACTATTTAATACCATTATTTATTTACAGGAGGTCTTACCTTGAAACGTTTCGTATCCATCTTTTCCCTGCTCACCCTGTTCTCCCTCGCTTTAGTCGGCTGCGGCGGAAGCGGAAGCAGCGGCAGCGGAAATGACAAGAAAGCCGAAGCGCCCTTTCGCATTGTCACGTCCTTCTATCCCATGTACATCGCCACCATCAACATTACCCAAGGCGTCGACGGCGTCGAAGTGACGAACATGACCAAACCGCAGACGGGCTGCCTCCATGACTACCAACTCGCCACCGGCGACCTCAAGACGCTGGAAAAAGCCGACGCTTTCGTCATCAACGGCGCGGGCATGGAAGCCTTCCTGGACAAGGTGGTCAGCCAGCAGAAGAACCTTAAAATCATCGACGCTTCCAAAGACATCCCTCTCCTCAAGGACGGCGACGAAGAGAACCCTCACGTCTGGCTCAGCGTCACCCACGCCATCGCCCAGGTGAAGAACATCGCCGACCAACTGGCCGCCGCCGACCCCAAGCACGCCGACGCGTATAAGAAGAACGCCGCGGCCTACGTCCAGAAATTGGAAGCCTTGAAAAAGGAAATGCACGCCGCTCTCGACAACCTGCCCCATAAAGACATCGTGACCTTCCACGAGGCTTTCCCCTACTTCGCGCAGGAATTCGGCCTCCACATCGTGGCCGTCATCGAGCGGGAGCCGGGCAGCGAACCCACCCCCGCCGAGCTGAAGGAGACGATTGAAAAGGTAAACGCGCTGCCGGTGAAGGTACTCTTTACTGAACCTCAGTATTCCCCCAGCGCCGCCGAGGCCATCGCCCGGGAGACCGGCGCGAAAATCTACACCCTCGACCCCGTCGTCACCGGCGAGGCCAACGACGCCGCCAAGGACGCTTACATCACCACGATGAAGAAAAATCAGGCGACGCTTGCAGAAGCGCTTCGCTAAGCCGCTTCCCCTCATAGCAAAGAAGAGCCCGGCCCCCTTTTCGGGATGCCGGGCTCTTCTTTGCTTTTCTCGTATGCCACAATGTACCGTCACCTCGGCCTTAATCTCACCTGCTTCCCACTGAATTCCAGTGCCCATCGTAAATATCGCCGTCCAATTTCTTCCCTTGGCCGCCTACGAATTTTTCTAGGACGTAAATTTTATATCTTCATGTCTCCTCTCAGGAACCTCTTTGCCAACGTCATAACTGTCTGCATGAACGTTACCACGGCAGCCCAAAACATGATATACTTTTCCTGTCCCATCGAAAAAATCCATTGACCAAAGAAAAGAGGCCGCTTTCATGATCTTCCTTGCCATGCTGCTCTTAGGCGGGCTTTTAGGATTATCCGGCGCGGGGGGCGCCGGCGTCAGCATCACGCTCCTCACCGTGGGATTCGGCGTCCCCATCCATACCGCCATCGCCGTCTCCCTCTCCTGCATGACCTTTACCGTTCTCTCGGGCACCGTCAGCCACTTTCGGGAGGGAGATGTTCTGCCGCGCCTCGGGGCAATCGTGGGCGGCGCAGGTATCTTCGGCACCCTGTTAGGCACTCACGTCGCCTTTCAAGTCCCCGGCCGCTTTTTATCTCCAGCGCTGGCCCTCATTCTTTTGACCACCACGGGGCTTCTCTACCTCCAGCTCTTTCACCCCGCCCTCATCGCCGACTATGTGGCAAGAAACAAAGCCTCTGCCGCCGGGCGCACCTTCCTTCTCCGGGGGATTCTCTTAGGCCTCGTCACCGGCTTTCTCTCCGGGGCCTTTGGCATCGGGGCCACCGCCTTCATCCAGATCGGCCTCATGCTCTTCTTCGGCGTCACCCTCTACCACGCCATCGGCACCACCATGCTGATCATCTTCCCCATCGCCGTGGCCGGAGGGCTCAGCTACTTCGCCGCCGGGCTGATGGATCTCACCGTCTTTCTTCAAACACTGGCCGGGCTTTCCCTTGGCGCCTTCATTGGCGCGAAATTCACCCGCCTCATCCCCCTCCCCATCCTCCGCCGCATCATGATCGCCATCCCCTTCTTCGGCGGCCTCATCCTGCTCCTTCGCGGGTGAAGACAAACACGCCCGCCGGCGGGAAAGCTCTCGAGGAAAGCAAAGGGTGAAACTGACTTTATATTCTTTGTCCGGGCTTTTGCCAAGCCGCGTACAGGCCTCCAGATAGTTATCGACAGAGCAGTAAGAGGACGCCTTTACCCTCTCACAGCCCCATTGCTTCATCAACAAATCCCATGCAGGCCCCGTAAAATTTGCGGTGATCGCCACCGCCGGCCTGAGAAGGCAGACAGCGGGCCGGCAAGCGTCTTCCTCAGGAAAAACCGCTGAGCCAATGATAAGATTTCACAATAAATTAATTTACCTCCGCTTATATTTCATGTGCCTATCTGGTATAATAAAAGAAAACTACCGATAAGCATTTGCTGAAGGGGCACCATGATGTGTAAGAGGAGACACTATGATGTGGAATCAGACGCTCCACGAGACCGTCACCGGCCCGCCGCTGACGCTTACCGCCGATCTGCTCATCGGCGCCGGCGGTCATAAAAAAGTCTACGTCCACCCGCAGGACGAATCCCGCTGCGTGAAGGTTCTCCACTACGGAGCAGAAGATAAAGACTGGCAAAAAGAGCTGCGCTACCGCCGGAGCCGAGAAAAGCGCGGCCTCACGTCCACGCTCCTGACAGAGTATTACGGCGCCTGTCCTCTGACCGGCGGCGGCATCGGTTATGTCTTTGAACGCATTCGCGATTTTGACGGGCACGACAGTTTGACCTTTCAGGACCATATCGACCGGCTCCGTTCTTTGCCGCAGATCGACCGCAACGCGGTGATCGCCGGCATGGTCACCTTTCGCTACTTTTTGTTTCGGGAAAAGATCATCACCAGCAACATGGAACCCGGCAATTTCTGCGTGCAGCTCGTATCGGCAGATTCCTACCGCCTGCGCATCGTCGATAATATCGGCAGTCCCGTCTTTATTCCCCTGCTCTTTTACGTCGACACGCTGGCCCTGCACCATGTGAACCGCTACTGGCAGCGCTTCGTTTCCGACCTGCACCGGGAATACCCCTGGCTCATCGACGACTCCATCGCCGCTATCCTGTACGGCCCCTAAAGAGATTTCTCGTCCCCGCGCTGTTTGCCCCGGGCATGTAACGTCCGCTTTTTATGAATATCCTTTCTGACGCAAAATATACGGCCCTCGCCACCGGAACTGCCAGGTTCCATGCGGCGAGGGCCATTTTATATCGATATTCCTTTACCGCAAACGTTCGTTAGACGACCAGCGATTTTGCTGCCGCCTCGAAAACGAAAGACAGCTTTCAAGGCTGACACGCCTTCAGATCATTTCCTCGGGATGGAATACCTCGTCAAATTTTTCCGGCGTAAGGTAGCCGAGGCCGACGCAGGCTTCCTTGAGGGAAATATTCTCCTTGTAGGCTTTCTGGGCCGTCTTGGCGGCGTGTTCGTAGCCGATCACCGGATTCAACGCCGTGACCAGCATGAGAGAGCGGTGGAGATTTTCGTGCATTTTTTCCTTGTTCGCCTTGATCCCTTTCACGCAGCGCTTATTAAAGGAGCGCAGCGAGTCGGCCAAAAGCCGCACCGACTGGAGAAAGGCGTGGATGGTGACGGGCATGAAGACGTTCAGCTCAAAATTCCCCTGAGAGGCCGCGATGCCCACGGCGGTGTCGTTGGCCATCACCTGCACCGCCACCATGGTGACGGATTCGCACTGGGTGGGATTGACCTTGCCCGGCATGATGGAGCTGCCCGGCTCGTTGGCGGGAATGAAGATCTCGCCCAGCCCGCAGCGGGGGCCGCTTCCCAGCCAGCGGATGTCGTTGGCGATCTTCATCATGTTCGCCGCCAGCCCTTTGAGGGCCCCGTGCGCGAAGACCATTTCGTCCTTGCTGGTAAGGGCGTGGAATTTATTCGGCGCGGTGATGAAATCAAGGCCGGTGAGTTCGCCGATGATGCGCGCCGCTTCCTCGGCAAACCCCTTCGGCGCGTTGAGGCCGGTGCCCACCGCCGTGCCGCCCAAGGCCAGCTTTTTCAGATACGGCAGGCTCGCTTCGATCATGCTCCGCGATTCTTCCAGCATACTTTTCCAGCCGCTGATCTCCTGCGAAAAAGAGATGGGCACCGCATCCTGAAGGTGCGTCCGGCCCGTCTTGACGATGCCCTCGTTCTCCTTCATCAGGTCGCCAAAAGTCGCCGCCAGCGCGTCGATGGCGGGGAGAAGATCGTCCACAATGGCGACGGCGGCGGCGATGTGCATGGCCGTAGGGAAAGTATCGTTGGAACTCTGGGACATGTTGCAGTGATCATTCGGATGAAGCAGAGCCTTCCCCGCCAACTGATTCCCCCGATTGGCGATGACTTCATTGACGTTCATATTCGACTGGGTGCCGCTGCCCGTCTGCCACACGGACAAGGGGAACTGATCGTCCAGCGAACCCGCCAGGATCTCGTCGCACACCTTGGCAATGAGGGCCTGGCGTTCTTCGTCCAATTTGCCCAAATTCTTATTGGCAAAGGCCGCACCCTTTTTGAGGATTGCAAAGGCTCGAATGACCTCCGGGGGAATTTTCTCCGTGCCGATGGGAAAATTCTCGTGGCTGCGCTGAGTCTGCGCCCCCCAGAGCTTATCCGCCGGCACCCGCACCTCGCCCAAAGAATCATGTTCCATTCTGTACTCCATAGCCATCACTCCTGTCTGCAAAAAAACAAACCTCTTACTGATAATTATACTCAACAAGAGGCAAAAATCAAGAAGATGTGATTGATTTTTTCATAATTGGGATAAATTCGGCCACCGTCTCGGTATTGCCCCAGACGGGATTTTCGCTATATCTGTTCACATAATTCTCTCCCCGGCTTGAATCATAAGCCATCAAGATATCCGCCCATAACGCCCTCTCCTTCGCTCGATCCCTGCCCGTCATATCGGGCCATTTTCCCGTCGCGATCCATTGTACAACCCAAAATAAAATTTGCCTGGACATGCGGCCACATGCAGAAGGGAAACCACGGGCACCCCGTTCACCCCCTGCCTATGTGCCGCGGGATCCCCTGCCATTCTTTCGTGTAAAAAACAGGGTCCCTCCGCTAACGGAGGATCCCTGTTTTTTACACAAAAAGAGCGAATGCCATACGTTTACGCGATGCAGCTGACGACGATCGCATTGATCCCGGCAAACAGAATATCAATGCCGATCAGGAGCCCGATGGTAATCCCCATGATGCCCGGATTGATGAGACTGAAAATCCCCACCACAATCAGCAGGATCCCGGTAAGCATGACGAGCCACCAATGTTTTGCGATCCCACTGGCAATCAACTGATTATGAATATGGCGCAGCTGAGCCGCGCGCGCCATACGCAATATCCCGATCCAAAGGATCCAAACCGCCGCCATATAAGCAATTACAATATCTACAGCCAACTGCATTGTTTCGCTGGCAATCAAAAGGCCCCCGAAACCCAGGGAGAACACCGCTCCCAGCAGCGTCCAGCCGTCAGCAAATCCCAGCTTCCTTCGAACACTCCACGTAGCGATGTTCACCACTCCGTCAACAATCATGCTGACCGCCACGATCCAGCCGAGTGCCAGAAAAGGCATCTCCGGCATCATGAGACAGTAAATTCCGCCAATGATCATGACAATCCCTAACAGTGCCGAAAAGATTTTATATCCCGTATCCATGGTTGCGCCTTCCTCCTTCGCCGTCAACAACCTCAGCGCCTAATTTCCTGCTCTTTCTCTCTATCCATATATAACGCTTTCGTTCCCAGTATCAAAATTCCTGCCTCCGCCGTCTGGGAAAATTCTTAAACTTCCCTGAAATTACCGCCTCATCCGGCCCTCTTTCTCCATTCCCGCGGCGTGCAGCCAAATTCCCGCAGGAACATGCGATTGAAATAACTCTGCTGGGAAAAGCCGCAGTCCTGGGAGATTTCTGAAATAGGCTTCGCCGTTTCCGTAAGGAGGCGGCTCCCCATCTCCAAGCGGTAGCTGATGAGAAAATTCACCGGCGATTTCTGGGTATATTTCCGGAAAAGCGCCGTGCATTTCGAAGGGCTGACCACCCCCGCTCGAGCGATGTCCTCCAAGGTGAGCTTCTCGCTGTAATGCTCGTAGATGAAGGCCGTCATGCGCCGCTGAAGAGAAACATCGTTATCCAGAGGATGCGGCTCTCGAGGAGCCGAATAGAGCATGTACAGCCGCCGAAAGATGAGGTAGATCACCCCCACCGCCTCCAGTTCAAAGCCGGGGGGCTTTTCTTTGGCGATGCCGCAAAGTTCCTCCATCATCCGCTCGATCACCTTGGCAAAGCCGTTTTTTCCCCCCACGCGAACGTGCGTGAAGGAGCCGTCGCTGATGACCGGCGAAATGTAAGCATCGAAAACCTTCTTATTCTGTGACAAAAGCTCCGGGCTCACCCCTAAAACCTCCAATTCGCAGGGCCTCTCTTCCGTATTGTACACGCGATGAAGCTGCCCTAAATTGATAAAGCAGAACTCCCCCGGCCCCAGGCGGAAATCGGAATGATTCACGTGGCAGTGAATGTGCCCGTCCAGCACGCGGATCAGCTCTACCTGACTGTGCCAATGAGCAATCTCCTGCCCCGCGGGGGATGACTTCACCACCTTGTGCTCAAACACCGCCGGAATGTCTCCAAAGGTGTACTTCTCGATCTGAAGCGCTTTTTCTCTGCCTCGCATAAATTTTCCTCATTTCTCTCCAAAAAATTAAATAATATTATTTTTCGGCAATATAATACTATATTTCCCTTATTTTATAGCATATAATACAACCATAGTCAATCCCGGAGGGAAACTTCCGAGAGGTTCACAAAAAATAGATAATCTCTGACAAAGAAAGCGAGGAATGTATTATGGAAAAGAAAATGAACGTATTGCTGTCGGATCTGGTGGTCTTCTACCACAAGCTGCAGAGCTATCACTGGTATGTGAAGGGGAACGCCTTCTTCCAGGCGCATGCCAAGCTGGAAGAATACTACGACGCCATCAACGAGCAGATCGATGAAGTAGCTGAGACGTCCCTGATGAGCGGCTTTAAGCCCGTATCCCGCGTCGCGGAGTTTACGGCCCTGACGAAGATTAAAGAGACCTCGGGGGACTACACGGACGTGAACGCCGTCTTCTCTGATATCCTGAAAGACTTTAAGTACCTCTTAAAGAACGCGGAGGAACTCAAAGCTGACGCTGACAAGGCCGAAAATTACCTCATCTCCGCCAAGATGGACGACTTCATCGCCACCTATCGCAAAGCCGTCTGGATGCTCTCCCAGTGCCTGATGTAACAAAAACAATAAAAAAGCCCGCGTCAATTTTTGGCGCGGGCTTTTTTATTGTGTAAAAGGCTTCCGGGGGAAATCCTCGGAAGCCTTATCATTTCTGGCGGAGAGGGTGGGATTCGAACCCACGGTACATTGCTGTACACTTGATTTCGAGTGTGCGCCGTTATCCCGACATGATAGCAAAAGTCTATTCATAGATCTTTACTTCATGACTTTCTCAAGTAACGTTTGGTAGCTGTCCACGACATCATACACAACATTTCCACTGCTGATCGCCTTGAAATGCTCTCTGGCGCAGTGAATTTTAGACGCTTCAATAAGCCGAAGTTGCATGGAGGACATGGAACCTTTTGTTTCAGCCACAAAGTAAATATGCTTGACAGTTCCTTCATAGAAAGCAATCGCCCAGTCCGGATTATAGTGACCAACCGGCGTTGCGATGTAGAAGCTGTCCGGCAGCTTCACATAGACTGCGACATCCGTATTTGTATCAAGGTCAGTGGCAAAATCGCGTTCGCTTGCAGAATCATATAGAATGTGATCGTACAAATGCCGCTGTGCTTTCATGGCATTTGTTCCAAGCTTACCCTTGATCGTCGGTTCTGTGAAGATGTCCGTATCGTAATGCTGATCCAGCACATGATAGGTAATATGCTGAATGATTGTAGTTGCTTTTTCGTCATTGATCAGTGCGGCAGCCTTGAGGATAAACTCTTCCGGATTGTACTTGAACTGTTCAAAAACCGCCTTTTCGATGCCTGTCAAAATCTCTACCACTGCTTTTCTGGTCAATCCAGTTTCAATACCCAAATTGCCAACCAAGTCATACTTCACGGTGCTGTTGGTACGGATTTTCTCACTGCTGTCATAGGCAGAGGACTTTGACTTCGAAAACGCGCTACCGTCAAGCAGAGCATCCTTCGATTGGATCTCGTCCATTGCGCCATTCTCAACCTTGAAATAGATTTGAGTTACATGGAGCGTCCGGTTGAGCGACTGAATCGCTTTTCCCACCAGCTCATCCGTATCAAAGTCAACCACATACACAGACTTCGGACGGATTCTTTTCCAGAGCGCGTTAAACTCCGGCATGGCAAGTTTATCCAGATCGACCTGCATCTCTACATTCTTATCGCGGGCATTCTCTGGCTGCATAGCGCGGCTGTCATAGACGGAATCGAGGAGTCTGATCACTGAATCATGACTGTCCTCCACTTCCTCGGCGATCTGAAGCGTGCCATTTGCCTTATCCGCATAATACTTTTCTGTCAATGCGCCCTTTTTATCAATGTAGCCGTTGACAATGAGGTCAAAGTAGATCGCCTGTGCGGTCTCACCGTCCACGACCTGTTCGTTGCCCCTTGCATTAAAAATGACCTTGCCTTTGAAGAGATCGACGGTAACGGCAACGGGTCGTCCAGAAACTGCGTCGGCAAGCTCGGCCTGCAAGCCTTTTGCAAATTTGTCGTAGCTTTCGCTGGCGATGACGGTCAGAACGTTGATGGAATGCACATCGTTTCCTAGAACATTGGCATCCATACGTTCACCATCCTGATTGACGCACAGGCGCAGACCACGCCCTACTTCCTGCCGTTTGCGAACCTCGCTGCGGCTCTGTTTCAGTGTACAAATCTGGAATACGTTCGGGTTATCCCAGCCTTCGCGCAGAGCGGAGTGAGAGAAGAGAAAGCGCACCGGAGACTTCTTCGGATCACGGACAAGAAGCCGTTCCTTGTTCTTCATGATCAGGTCATAGGCATCAATATCGTCCGACGTGCCTTCCTTTTTGTCGGAGAGCTTGCTGTCGGTCATCTTGCCCTTCTTGTCCACAGAGAAATACCCCGCATGCGTCTCATGGGCAGAGATGGAGTCCAAATACCATATGTAGTCCTCATCACCGATTTCACGCCGCATGGCGCCGATAATGTCGTTATATTCTTCTTCAAACATATCGGCGTAGATGCCATTGAATGGATGCCCACCCTCATCATATTGCTTGTATTTCGCCACCTCGTCGATGAAAAACAGTGACAAAACCTTAATCCCCTTATGGAAGAGCTGCCGTTCCCGTTCTATATGGGAGAGAATTGTCTCGCGAATCTGGATGCGCCTGAGCTGGTATTCACTGACATTTCCGATCACATCACCGGCAAAGATTTTGATGCCGTTCAGGAACTCCACGGAATTATCCCGCCCATCAATCGCTTTTACTACAAAGCCAACCTTGTACTCGTCCAGATTGCCGGAGGTATCGTAGAGGTTGTAGCCGATGCCAACAGTAGCGGTCTTTTTACGCACTCCCTTAGCGCCCTTGAAGTCAAACTGAATGGTTGCTGTCGGGTCTACTTTGGAAAGGTTGATGCTTTCCAGATAGACAAAGCCTTCGGTTGCCGTGCTGGCAGATTCCGTTATCCCCTTGACGGCGATTTTCTTGACCAGCCGCTTATTGTATGACTCCATTGCATCCAAACGGTAGACCATATTGTAAATACTGTTGGACTTATGCGTCGCAGAATAGCGCAGGGTCAGCAGGGGGCAGAAGAGTTTCAGATTCTTCTTCGCGGCAGCTCCCTCAACCGATTGCGGCTCATCAATAATCATAATTGGGTTTGTTTTTGCGATGATGTCAATCGGACGGCGGGAGCGAAAACTGTCTAATTTTCTGAATATGATGGCTGCATTTTTATCGCCGCGTTTGCCGCTTGCCAGTTTTTCATGTGCGTCAACAGACTTATTGAACGCCTGCACATTGATGATCATGACGTTGATGGAGCTGTCCGAGGCAAAACGGTCAATCTCCATGAGCTGGGCCGAGCTGTAGATGAAGAAGCGGATTTTCTTCCCGTATTCCTCCGCAAAATGCTCCTGCGTCTCTTGAAAGGACTTATAAACCCCCTCACGGATGGCAATACTCGGCACGACCACGATGAACTTGCTCCAACCGTAGTGCTTGTTCATCTCATACATGGTTTTGATATAGGTATAGGTCTTGCCGACACCGGTTTCCATCTCAATCGTGAGATTATACCGTCCTTCCAGTTTTTCGGACGGCTTGATCTGATTGGTGCGCTGCACCGCTTGCAGATGTTCCAGAATCAGCTTATCGGAAAGCTCCGGCACAATACGCTCGTTGCGCCAGCCGGTGAAGTCATCATCGTCTGTAATGGCTTTCTGCCCGTAGCCCCTCTCCATCATGTAGGACGGCGTGAGGTATGGCTGTCCGGCAAAAACGTCAACGACCGCTTTTGCCGCATCCGCCTGAAATTTCTGATGCTTAAATTGCAATTTCAATCGTCTTCGCCTCCATTCTCCGTTACGATTGGTTCTCCTAGAAGGGTCATCAGGCCTTCCTTTTTTGGAAGTACCGTTTCATACTTACTGACAAATATCTGAGAATTATCCGCCAACAGCGTCTAAACCATAGCGAATTTGACAATGGTTTAGACGGTTTGCTGCACTTGCAGAAAGACATTGGAGACATTCTTCAAAAAATCACTTTGAATCGCTGCGTGTATCTCATGCTTTTTCATCAGAGCACCCTCACGCGTGTGTTGATGTCATTTGCATCCTCCGGCATATAAAGTTTGAACATCTCGTACACGTTGATCTTCTCCGCGCTGGAGGCAAAGCCGGCATCCCGGAATACGGCACGGAGGGGACGGCGCTGTGCGATCTCCTTGACCACGCTTTCGGGAATATTGGTGTCAAAGCAGGCAATCAGGTCGCCACCATTGTAGGTGTGGACAGTGAAGCCAGCAATTTGCGCAGATGTATACGGCAGGGACAGGGGCAACCCCCAGTCGATCAGGCAGCCGAACAACAGGTCAAGGTCGGTACGATCCTCCTTGATATTGGATTCCAAACCAGAAAGCATTCCCTGATCGTAGTCATCCGGCGCATAGTAGACATCCTTCATGTTGGTATCATCCAGCTTGAGAACGCGAAAACCGACGTCAAGGTCACCGGTAGTCACAGGATTTTCAGCCTTAATCTTTTCACCTGCGCGACGGATGCGCTCCTTACCGATTTCACAGATTGTATGAGGCTTCCCAATACGATCAAGAAAGCTGATCGCTTTTTTGATGGAATTTTTTGTTTTTGCGTCCGATGCCCTCTTTACGGCCTCATCCAAGTCCTCCGGCAACTGTACCATGATATATTTTCTTCGGCCGCCATCATCTGCATTCATTTGCATTACTGCATGGGCGGTTGTCGCGCTCCCAGAGAAGAAATCCATAATAATGGCATTCTTATCTTCTTTTGTAGCTGCCTTTATGCAGTCGAGCACGGCATACAAACTTTTGGGAAAGGTGAATGAAGCACCGCCAAGCAGCTTATCCAATAGCTTGGTACCATACTCGCTCGAATCATAGCGAGCATTTGCCCAAACGCTTCGCATTGTTCCTTCATCTTTATCGAATATGATCTGTATACTCTTCCTCCCCATCTTAGGCTTAAGTTTGTCGAATATGGGCTCCACGCTCTGCCGAGCATATCTCCATTTTTTCTCATCGCCGTCATCGGTCATAGGCCATACTTCGATGCTACCATCATCCAAAATAACATTGGCGGACGCCGGATGAAACGACTTATCGGGGACATCTCCTATGCGAATGATCTTGTTGTCTTTCACATAAAAGGGATAAAAGCACATTCTTGCGTCTGTTCTATCGGACTCAGTTCCACTATCCCGGAGTGTGCGTGAATCAACCTCATCTTTGGGAAAATCTGCGAGATACTTCTTACCGTTATCTGGATATACAAAAATTAAATATTCATTTACATATGAGAAATTAACCCCCTGTTGTCCTCTTGGATTATGGACGACAGAGACATACGAATGTGTATAGCCAGATTCGCCGAATATCTCTTTTATCATAGTTGCTAACGAAGCAAATTCATTTTCATCGATCGAAACCACCATAACGCCATCGGAAGATAGCATCGTACGAGCAACAAGTAGTCTCTGATATATCATGCTCATCCAAGCGGAATGAAACCGAGCGGCACCCACAGGGTTTGCTACTAAACGGACTCCCTCATCGTTAACCAAGCCGGCCTCTCCATCATATTCATCGGCGTCCATAGAAAAAGCATTTTGGTAGATGTAATTCTTTCCCGTATTGTACGGCGGATCGATATAGATCATCTTCACCTTGCCGAGATAGCTTTCCTGCAAGAGTTTCAGGACTTCCAAATTGTCGCCCTCGATGTAGAGGTTTTCGGTGATGTCCCAATCCTTACTTTCTGCTATGCAGGGGCGCAGCGTTTTTCGGATGGGTTGATTGGCCTCCACAATGGCAGCCTTCTTGCCCACCCATGTAAACTCATACCACTCATCGCCCTCCACCACGTCGGGAGAAAGCATCTGTTTTAACATCTCAAAGTTGATTGACCGCTTGTACACTTTCTTTTCGAGCGTGCTGTGTTCCTCGTCCAGCGCCTCCGTGACACAGTTTGGAAACAGCGCGGCAATGCGGTCTATATTCTGCGCCGTCATATCCGGCGATTCCATGCGTAATTTATCCATGTTTATTGTCCTCCGAGTTCCTATTCGTGCGTTCTTGCTTTCCGCTTAGGTCAACAGGCGTGCAGAAATGCTTATTTCCGCCTCTCTACCAATGGTATTCGGCATTACCTCCCAATTTCCTTGTTGAACATAAATCAACAACCAAATAATAGCACATCGTTGAATTCATGTCAACATTTTTTATAAAACATAAAAATGTTGATTTTTAGGAAACGATATAGTACACTGAACATACAGTAAAGGCTATGCTTGGGCGGTGATGATATGCTAGAGATATACAAAAGGATTCGTGCTCGTAGGGAAGAACTCGGAATATCACAAGAAGAATTAGCAAAGCGTCTTGGCTATAAATCCCGGTCGTCAATCAACAAAATCGAAAAAGGCGAAAACGATATTCCGCAGTCCAAAATAATGGCTTTCGCCCAAGCATTACAGACAAGACCAGAACGCCTTATGGGATGGGAACAATCCCACACATCCGATGATCTCCCCACCGTCTCATCCACGGGGCAAAAGACAGATGCACGCACACGCTACCAGCTTGAAGCGGTTCTCGACGATGATAACCTTACCTATAACGGTGTAGTCTTAGACGAGAATGACAAATCAAAGATAAAGAAGGCACTCGAACTCATCTTCTGGGATGTCAAAGAGAAGAACAAAAACAAGGAGGAAGAACCATGTTGCAGCCAAAAATCACTGCCGTAAAGCCCTCTCCGACTACAAGCTCCTGCTCGACTTTGAGACAGGGGAGCGAAAAATCTTTGACGTTCAGCCCTATATCCGTGGAGATTGGTACGGGAAACTCCGCGATGTTGCCTTTTTCCGTACGGTTCACATCGTTGGCATTTCAATCGCATGGGCAGACGGGCAGGACATTGCCCCGTATGAACTCTACGATGATTCCGTCCCGGCTGGTAGCTCTGCCGATGCTAAACGATGATCGGCTGATCAAAAAAGTCACCCCATAGAGCGGCACATGAGAGGAGAAGGTCAATCGAAGCTAAAATCCGCCAAGCCTCGACGCGTCTCATGAAGCCCTTCCCAAAGGAAGGTATCCCTGAAAAAGTGGTCAAGTGTGAAGAAAAATGTGGGCGCTGACATCCATGATGTCAAAAATGATGTCAAAAATAAAAACCGCAACGAATAAATATCCCCCGGCATAGCCGGGGGTTTACGCTAACGGCCTATAAGGCCTCAGAATACCAGCTGCGCTTACCAGCGCATGTACGGCCCGTCCCTTGCATATTATTTCCGATTACTCGTAAACGGGTCATTCATCTCCAGCGTCAACTGCTCTGACATCTCATCCTCCTTAAGCTGATCTTTTATGTATGCAGCTATCTTTTTCTCGTTCTTTCCCACTGTATCTACATGATAGCCTCTGCACCAAAACTGCCGGTTCCTATATTTATATTTTATATTCCCTCACTTCTCATAGATCATCAAACTACTTTTCCCCTTCAGGAATCCCATAAAATTCGATACACTTATCTTCGGTGGAATTTCCAACAACATATGGATATGATCCGGACACGCTTCCGCTTCCAATAGATTGCCCCCTTTCCACCGGCACAATTCTCGTAATATTTGCCCAATCTCATATCTCTTCTCCCCAAAGAATACTTTCCGCCGATACTTAGGGGCAAACACCACATGATATTTGCAATTCCATTTCGTATGTGATAAACTGTGTGTCGTTATCCTTAGTCATTGTTTACCCTCCTTTGATTGTTTTGTTGCATTTGACACCGCAACTTTATCTTATCACTGGAGGGTTTCTTTGTCCTTTTAAGACTCATACCTCTAAGTTCTCTGAACCCCGGTCTAACCGGGGGTTTTCTATATACAAAAAGGCTTCCGGGGAAAATCCTCGGAAGCCTTATCATTTCTGGCGGAGAGGGTGGGATTCGAACCCACGGTACATTGCTGTACACTTGATTTCGAGTCAAGCACCTTCGACCACTCGGACACCTCTCCTTTTGAACAGAGGATAGTATACCATACTCCCAAAGGTCTGTAAACCTGCGCCTGTAGGGACACACGCCTAGACTGCTATGATTTGGTCTGTCCGTGGCGAGGCAATGACATCGGCAGGCGGTAACCCCCTCGCCCCGCCCCAAGACGTGTGCTTTCCTCACGTGGTTTTATGGCGAAAGAGCCAGCCGGCCAAGGGCAAAGTGACGGCAGCGACGGCGAGCATGGGGATGAAGTTGGGGGCAATGTCGAAAAAACCGGCCCCTTCCAGATAGATACGGCGGACACATTCGACCGCGAAGCGCAGCGGATCGGCGTAAGTAAGGATCTGAAGAGCCTCCGGCATGTTGCGGATGGGGGTGACGATGCCGGAGAGAAGGGCCAGCGGGAGAATGAGGACAAAAACGTAGACTAAGACCTGCTGCATGTTGTCAGCAATAGCGGAGATGGTGAGGCCGATGCCGGTGGAGCTGAGGACGAAGATGAGCAGAGCGAAATAAAAAAGGGGCAGCGAACCGGCAAAGGGGATGTCGAACCAAAAGCGGGCGATGATGAGAAGCGCCGTGCTCTGGAAAAGGCCGATGAGGGTGGGCGGCAGCGCTTTCCCGATGAGGATCTCGGTGGGCGAAAGCGGCGTGACCAGAAGCTGATCAAAGGTGCCTAATTCCCGTTCCCGCGCCACGGAGAGTCCCCCCAGCATGATGACCTGAGTGAAGCTGATCATGCCGATGAGTCCGGGCAGGAAGTTCCAGCGGGTATTTTGGGTGGGATTGTACCAGGTCCGGGTCAAAAGCTCGACGACGGGAGCATTTCGCTGGCGGTTATAGGCGGCCACGATGCGGTCGACGTAGCCGAGGGCCAGCCCGGCGGTCATGGTATTGCGTCCGTCGGCAATGGTCTGGATGGGACTTTTTTCGCCCCGCGCCAGCTTGTCCGCAAAATCAGAGGGAATGACGATGACCAGTATGGCGTCACCGCTGTCGATGGCGTCGGCAATGCCCGAGGTGTTGGAAAGCACACGAACGCGCTCCAAGGCCGAAGAGGCAGCAAAATGGGCGGCGAGGTCCACAGATTCGGCGCTCCTGCTCATATCTAAGAGCGCGTAAGGGGCGCTGTCCAAATTAAAGGTGGCGCTGTAGCCAAAGAGGAATCCCTGAATGAGAACGGGAATCATAAGGACGCGGCGTTCTACGGGGTTATTGAAGGTGACTAACAGCTCTTTCCACGAGATCGCTTTTATGTGCTGCCAAAAAAGGGCGAGGCGGTTCATTCCTGCACCTTCTTTCGGGTGATGTGCCCGGCGAGACCGAGGAAGAAGACGGCGTACCCGGCTAAAAGGAGGCTGTTCTTCACCAAAAGCGGCCAATGATTTCCCGTGAGAAATAGAGATTTTAGTATTTGCAGGTAATACGTAGTGGGAAAAAGCTGGCTGATAACGCGAATGACGAGGGGCTGCGAATGGAGATCAAACAGGAATCCGGAGAGCATAACGGAAGGCAGGAAACTGACCAAAAGGGCAATCTGACAGGCAACAAATTGTTTTTTCGTGACCGCGGAGATGGTGAGCCCGATGCCCAGCGCGACGATGAGATAGAGCATGGATGTGCCCAAGATGAGGAGAAGGGATCCGCGCAGGGGAAGTTCGTAGAGAAATCTTCCTGCTAAAAGGCAGAGGATCATCCCGGCCATAGCAACACAGAAGTAAGGGATCATCTTCGCCAGGATGAGTTCAGCGGCCTGCACCGGCGTGACAAAAAGGGATTCAAAGGTGCCGCGCTCCCATTCCCGGGCCATGACAACAGCGGTGAGAAAGACGCCGACAATGGTCATGATGAGCATGATGAGACCAGGGATGAAGAACCAGGTACTGGTGTTGGCGTCGTTAAACCAGAGGCGGCTTTCCGTGGTAACGTATCCCGGAGTGTGGGGTGCAGAATAGGCGGCCTCCGCCGCCATCGCCATGAATCCGGCCTCCAGATAGCCTTGCGCCGTCATGGCGGTGGTGGTATTGACGCCGTAGAGAATGGCTTGAGCCCGCGCCTGTCCATGGGCCAACTGCCGGGAGAAATCGGGGGGCAGGACGAGGATGGCCTCCGCGTCGCGGCGTCGAAGCAGGCTTTCCCCCTCTTTCAGGGACGTGACATAATAGGGCGAGAAATAGTCGGAGCCGTCCAAAAAGCTGACCGCACGGCGGGCAGCAGGAGAGGCATCTTCTAAAACGACAGCGATGGGAACGTTTTTCACGTCGAGGGATATCCCATAACCGATGAGAAGAATGAGCAGAAGAGGCAAAAATACGCCTAAGAGGAGGCTGCTGCGATCCCGTCCCAACTGCAAAAACTCTTTGCGGACGAGCGCGCGGAGCCGGCGGGAAAAACCGGAGTCAGGCATGAAAATCCCTCCTTTAAAGATCGTCCGCCATCTCGCGGGCTTCTTCCACGATGGCGATAAAAAGCTCATTCATGGCCGCTTCTTTTCGTCCGAGACGGCGGCGAATTTCGGCGGGGCTGCCGAGGGCCAGGAGCCGTCCCTGATCCTGGATGATGACACGGTCGCAGTATTCCGCCTCTTCCATGAAGTGGGTAGTGATGACAACGGTAGTCCCGCGGGCAGAAAGATCGGTGATCTGCCGCCAGAAACGGCGGCGAGCCAAGGGATCAATCCCGCTGGTGGGTTCATCTAAAAAGAGAATCTGGGGGCGATGCAGGAGGGCCGCGGCCATGGAAAGCCGCTGCTTGTATCCGCCGGGGAGGTCTTCCGCCTGTTCCTCTGCCCTGTCGCGCAGCTGAAATTCCTCCAATACCTCATTGATCCGTTTGTCCAGCGCATCCCCGTCAAGCCCGTAAGCGCCGCCGAAAAAGCGCAGATTTTGGCGAACGGAGAGATTGCCGTAAAGAGAAAATTTCTGAGCGACGTAGCCCACGTTGGCCCTGGCCTGTATCCGAGCGGTGCGAAGGTTCACCCCGGCCACGGAAAGTTCGCCGCCGGTGGCCGGAAGAAGCCCGCAGAGCATGCGGAACGTCGTCGTCTTTCCCGCCCCGTTGGGGCCAAGAAGACCGAATACTTCCCCCCGGCGCACAGTGAAGGAGGTATTGTCCACGGCGGTAAAATCGCCAAATTTTCGTACTAAGTTCTTGACCTCGATGTCCACCGGTACGTCAGTCTCCGGCGGAGCGGGGCAAAAAGGAAGGCGGGCCGCCTCCGTCCTCGGCCCGACGATCGAAGCGGGGACTATGGGCGCTTCCGCCGCCAGTGACGAGGAAACCGCCGCCCCTTCCCCAGGGCAAACCGATGACGCCGCCGCGTCGCTGTGGAGGAGTAGCATGAACGCGTCTTCCAGGCGCGGCGCGATTTCCTCGGGGGATATCCCCCACGCGGCAAAGAGAGGACTTTCCTCCGCCCCCGCCGCGCGAATAAAGCGCACGCCGTCCCCTTCGGGAACGGCATCTACGAAGTGCGCCGTATCGTCCAAGAGCTGACTCTGAAAAAGCCGCGTAGGCAGGCCTGGAGGCGGCACCACCCGCCCGCAGCGTCCTTCGGCCTGACGCCGTATGGTCTCCGGATCGCCGTGCGCCAAAAAACGGCCGCCGCTGATGACGAACACGTCGTCACACATCTCGGCTTCTTCCATATAGGCGGTGCTGACGAAGACGGACAGCTGTTCTTCCGCCACCAAGCGCCGAAGGATCTGCCAGAGATCGCGGCGGGACAGGGGATCTACCCCCACCGTCGGCTCGTCAAGGAGCAAGAGGTCCGGCGAACGCACCAACGTACAGGCTAGGCCCAGTTTTTGCTTCATGCCGCCGGAGAGTTTTCCCGCTAAACGTCCCGTAAACGAGGTCAGATCAGTCATGGCGAGGAGATGGGCGAATCGCTGGGGACGTATTTCTTCCGCGATGCCATGGAGATCAGCATAGAGATTCATATTTTCCGCCACCGTGAGATCTTCATAAAGGCCGAATTTCTGCGGCATATAGCTGAGTTTCGCCTGAAGCGCCGACGCTTCTCTTACCACATCGTACCCGAGAACGGTAAGGGTTCCAGCGGTAGGCGTCATAAGGCCGCAAATGAGACGCATGAGCGTCGTTTTCCCGGCGCCGTCGGGCCCGATGAGAGCGGTAATGCCGCCGGGGCGCACGGTGAAGGTGACCGACGAAAGGGCGAGAACCGATGTTTTCCCCGGCAGGGAAAATTTTTTCGTGAGGGCCACCGCTCGGATGACGGCGTCGTTTTCCTCCTTCATATCAAAGCGCCACCTTAACTGTGGCCGGCATGCCAAGGCGCAGGCGATTGTCCGGATCTTCCACATAGACCCGCACCTCGTAAACGAGAGCGGTGCGAAGTTCCTCAGTCTGTACCGTCTTGGGCGTAAATTCTGCCGTGGCGGCGATATAACCCACCTGTCCGGCGATGGGCTGATCGGGGAAGCTGTCGATGTACACCGCGGCAGACTGCCCTTCTTTGACTCGTCCTAAATCGCGCTCCTCAATGTAGACCCGCACCCATTTTTTATCCGTCAGGGAGAGGGTGTACACCGGAAGAGAAGGCGACGCCATATCCCCCACTTCCCGGAGACGGGAGCGGACGACGCCGTCGGCCGGCGCAATGAGCTCCGTCTGCGAGAGGAGATATTCCTGCCGCTCCAGTTCGCTTTGCAAAGCAGCCAGCTGTGCCTCCCCTCCCGCTACTTCTTCCGCGCGCGGGCCAGCCACCGCCTTGACGTAGGCTTCTCGCGCTCTTTGCAGTGCGCCGGCCGCCTCGTCAGCCTGGGTACGCGCGCTGTCCAATTCCTGTTGGCTCACCCCCTCTATCTCTTCATAAATCGCTTGCCGGCGCCGAGCGACCCCCGCGGCAAAATCCGCCCGGGCTTCGGCGGCGTGAAGCGCCCCCTCTGCCTGGGCGATATCCTCGGGACGCGAGCCGTTATAAAGCATGTCTACATTGGCCGCCTGAGCTTTTACCTGCGCTTTCGTCTTGGCGATGGACAGCTGCAATTCTTCGTCGTCAAGACGTCCCAGCCGCTGCCCCTTTTTTACCATATCCCCTTCCTCCACCGTCAGTTCCGCGATGCGGTCGCTGCCCCGAAAAGCGAGGGCGATCTCTCGCACATCCACGTTGCCGTAAAGCGTGAGCTCCCGGGCGGCCCGATCCGCCGCCTCCTGTTGCTGCCGGTGATAAAAAAACCAGCCACCGATGGCCAACAGGACAACGATGAAAAGCGCCACGGACCTTTTTTGCATCCCCATCACCTCGTCTTTTATCTGTCGGCATTACGTCAAAACCCTTTGCGCCGCTTATGTTTCTCCTTCATCATAGCAAAAAGTGCCTCTGTTTTCAACGCTCGCCTGATCTTTTACCAAGACGCCCCCTGCCGTATCCACCATTCCCACGGGGAAAACAAAAAACAGGCGCTCTCCCTCACGAAAGAGCGCCTGTGTCAATTTCTCAATTCCTTCAGTTCGTTCCGGCGGAAACGTCGGGTAGCGGCTTCCCGCTCTTCCCGCTCGTCCGACGGCCTAAAAGTTCCCGCCCGCAATGCTCCGCCACCAAAAGGGCAAGGGTCGCTAACGCCAGCGCCAGAATGAGCTGAAGCCCATCGATCATAAAGATGAATCCGCCATGAAGAATCTTTTGCGAAATACCGTAAATGGAGAGCCCCAGCGCCGACATGGTAACTACAAACATAAAGATCATCGGCACGTAAAGCATCCAGCCCTTTCGCCCGGTGACCCGCAGAAATACCGCCAGCGCGATGAGCACCAGTGCCGAAAGCAGCTGATTCGCCGCCCCAAACAGCGGCCAGATGTTCATGTACCCCGCGCGGCAGAGGAGATAGCTGAAAAAGAGCGTGAGCAGCGTCGCCACATGTTTATTGAGGATAAACGCCGCAAACGCCGAAGGCTTTTCCCCCGGATCGGGAAGGAACAATTCCTGCAGGGACATACGGCCGATGCGCGTGACAGAATCAATGGTGGTCATGGCCAGCGCCGAAACGCACATGGTCATAATGCAGACCGCCACGTGGGGGGACAGGCCGAACATGATAAAGAAGTTCCCGATCCCACCGGCGAAGAGGGAAAACGGCGTCCCCTCCGGCATGACACCGCCTGTCGCCGCCGAGCAGACGATGATGAGGGCAACGACGCCCAAAAGGGATTCAATGAGCATGGAACCGTACCCCACGCAGAGCATATCCTTCTCACTGGCGACGGTCTTGGAAGAAGTTCCAGAGGAAACGAGGCTGTGAAAGCCCGACACGGCACCGCAGGCGATGGTGATAAAGAGGATGGGGAAAAGAGACTGCCCCTTGACCTCAAAGCCCACAAAAGCTGGAAGATGAATGGAAGGATTGGCGATGAGCACCCCGGCGACGCCGCCGAAGACCATGCCCAAGAGGAGAAAAGAGCTGAGATAATCCCGCGGCTGCATCATAATCCACATGGGAAGGACGGAGGCAATGAAGCAGTAGCCGAAGGCCACATAGCGCCACTGGGCCGCGTCTAGGTACATGGGCCAAGTGATCCCCGCCGCGAGCATGAGAAGGATGAGGGCGAGGCCCACGACAAATTTAGCCGTTTCCGAAGGACGGCGATACTTCACAAAGAGGCCGAAGAGAATGGCCCCGGCGATGTAGAGCATAGAAATTGACGCAGCGGCAGCGTTGGGAACGGCCAAAGCGCCGTCCGCGGCAAAACCGTTGAAGGTCTTGGCGATGATATCGGCAAAGGCCGCGATGACCAAAAGCGTGAAGAGCCAGCAAAAAAGCAGGAACAGACGGCGGCCGGTCTTACCGACGTATGTCTCGATCAGAAGCCCCATGGACTTCCCCTCGTTCTTTACCGAAGCGTAAAGCGCCGTAAAATCCTGCACCGCACCAAAGAATACGCCGCCTACCAAAAGCCAGAGAAACGCCGGCAGCCAGCCGAACATGGCGGCGATGATGGGCCCCGTCACCGGCCCCGCCCCCGTGATGGAAGAAAACTGGTGGGCGAAAACCGTCATCTTAGAGGCGGGCGAAAAATCCTGTCCATCCTCATAGCGCACCGCCGGGGTTCGGGCATTTGCATCGATCCCCCAGGTACGAACCAACCAGCGACCATAGCCGAAATAAGCTGCCAAACAGACGGCGATGGCAATTCCCATTAACATAAGTCCGCTCATGATATACTCCTTCTTTCGTTTTTCTCATGGCAAAGATACGCATCCCCAGCTTTCCGGTAAACGAATTCCGCGGCGGGGCCCACTCCATCATGCTTTTGTAAAATTACATTGTTTCTCTCCGAGAGGACATATCTCCCTCGTTCATTTCAGAAACATGGAAACAGTTACAATGATGTTGATGGATACAATATCATTCTTCCTTTTTCTTGTCAACAAAAAACTTTTAAAAGATGTAAAAAACAAACCAAATGAAAGCATTATGTTTCTAAATCGTATTTCTGGCAACGGATGAAGGCACACAAAAAAGACACCGCTGAATCGGAGAAAGGCTCCCCTCTTCGGCGATGTCTTAAAAAATATCTCTTCGTTTTTCTCAGCGGCCTTTGCCGCTGTTGGTCATGCTGGGCGCTGCCGGTGCCGATGGCGCGACAGGACGGGCCGGTGCTTCCGGCGTGATCGTCCCAGCCGGCGCCTCATCATCGCTGTCACCGGGGGGCGTCCGGGAAAGATCGGTTCCGGGCCGAGGCCCACTTCCCTCCGGATTCGCCCAGCTGGGACGAACCGCCGAAGAATTCCCCGAGGAATTATCTTCGCTTTCCGATCGCTCCGTCCCCGCCGTATCTTCAGCACTGCGGGACGAAGCCGCACCACTGCCCCGGAGCGTGCCCGTTCCCGACGGCGAAGTCCGTCCCGCAGCGGATGACGCCGACGCCCCCCCACTCCGGCGGTCAGGCCGTCCTAAAGAAGTATCGCCAGGCGGTACTTCCCGAGCGGTACTGGGAATAGAGGCCTCGTATTCCCGCTGTTCCCGTTCCATTTCCGCTCGCGCTTTCTGACTCATGGTAATTCCCAAGGTGGAAGCGAGCCGGGTGCGTGTTTCCGTGAGATCCGGTACCCAGTAACTCACCTCATCAATATAGAGGGGCCGGCCGGGGAGCATTTCCGCCCGCAGACCGTTTCCCTGGGCCTCCTTGATGGACCCGGCCAATTCCAGTATCTGGCGGAAGGAAAGATCCGTCTCCACCGCCCCCATACATTCCCGGATCACGGCGGGCAGCCTGGTGACAATGGCGGGGGACGTCACCTTTTCCATCACCGCGCGCATGAAGCGCTGCTGCCGGGCGATACGGCCAATGTCCCCCTCTTCATCCCGATAGCGCACGTAAGACATGGCCGTAACGCCGTCCATGTGCTGCATCCCGGGGTAGAGATCAATGACCAGCCCACCGGGCACGGCGTCGTCCCATTCATCCACATAATACATACGGGACTCCACGTAGAGGTCGATGCCGCCGATGGCGTCAATGATCCGAGGAAAAGAACGGGTGTTGACGAGGACGTAATGATCCACCGGCGTATCCAGCAGATCTTCCACTACGTCCCGGGTAAGTTTCCAACCGCCATAAGCGTAGGCGGAATTGATTTTATCGTAGCTCCCCTGAATCAGCGTTCGGGTATCCCGGGGAATGGAGAGCAGCGAGACCTGTTTTTGTTTGGGATCGACAGTGGCCAGCATCAAAGTGTCCGAACGGCCCACGTCGTCATCCCTCTCGTCCACGCCCAGAATCATCACCGTAGTTTTGTCCGTCGCCACCAAGAGCGTCTCATTCGCGCGATCCAGCCGCGCCAACCGGCGCGGTGCGTCGAACAAGCTGGTGGAGGCGAGGAATGCCCCCGCCCCCACGGCAGCAAAAAAAGCCAAAACCATTAGAATCCATACCCATATATGGCGATTCTTTTTCTTTTTCTCCCGGCGGGAATAACGATCCAGTCTGCGCAATCGAATAACTTCTTTCCATTAAAAAAATGAAGTACAGTTCTATTATAAAAGACGCCACACAGAAAAACAATAAAATATATACTAAAAATCCCGACTGAAAATCCCCGGGAAAACTCGCCGCGGCAAGTAATCTCCGACTGAAAAAGCAGCCTCTCTCCATCGTTTCGCCAAAAGCGATACCTCATAAAGCACCAAGAGATTTTCCCTGAAAAACTTCACAAAAAAAGATATAATAAAGAAAATACGCCTCCTGAAAAGAGGCGATTGCGGAGGATGATACGTGTGGGACGGGAGATCGAACGAAAATTTCTGGTAGAGAAGGCCCTGTGGCAGCCCCAAGGACATGGTTTCAGCGTACGGCAGGGCTATCTTCCCCAGGCAGGAGAACTTTTGGTGCGGATCCGCACCCAGGACGGCCGCGCCTTTCTCACCCTCAAAGGGCGTACAACGGACATCACCCGCGCGGAATTTGAGTACGAGATTCCCGCCGCCGATGCTGCCGAGCTCCTCCCCTTCTGCCGCCGCCCCCTCATCGAAAAAGTACGCTACCATGAGGAAGTGGCGGGTCATCTCTGGGAGATTGACTGCTTTTCCGGAGAGAACGACGGCTTGATCGTGGCGGAAATCGAGCTGCAAAGCGAAACGGAAGCCTTTACCCGCCCCGATTGGCTGGGCGCAGAAGTCTCCGGCGATCCTCGCTACTACAACGCCAATCTGACGGATCATCCCTATCGGGCGTGGGGCAAGGGCTGACCAGCTTATACACAAATTTTGTGGATAACTGACGGCCTGTGTCACTAAATCTGGGGGATTGACAAAAAAATTTCCCTATGATGTTGAGTTATCCACTTATTTATCCACATTATCCACAGGTTTCCCTTCGATTTGACGACAAAATTTGCGTAAAACTGTGGATAACCTAAAGGCCGTGATGGCGAGAGCATGGGCCGCCCGCTTCATTTTTTGCCGGGAATTTGATTCCCCAGGGGGCCACCGTGTATAATAAAAAGATAAAAATTCTCACGTCGCACTTTCCGGAGGTGAAGTATGGAACAAGACAACACCTATCGTCTCGTCATCGTTACCGGCATGTCAGGGGGCGGTAAGACGCAGGCCTGCCGCCATTTGGAGGATTTAGGCTTCTTCTGTGTGGACAATCTGCCGCCGGTGTTCATCCCGAAATTCGCCGAGCTGTGTGCCCATTCGGCAGGCCATATCGCCCGAGTCGTGTTGGTGGTAGACACCCGCAGCCGGGAATTTTTTGATACCTTTCTCCACGTTTTGGAGGATATGGATAAGGCGGGGCAAAAGTACGAGCTTCTCTTCATGGACGCCACCGACGAGGCCATCATCCGCCGCTACAAGGAAACCCGCCGCCGCCATCCCCTAGCCCCCAGCGCCCGGCTTTCAGACGGCATCCGGCAGGAGCGGGCGCAGCTGGCCCGCGTGCGGGAAAAGGCTACCTATATCATCGATACCTCGGCACTGCGCAAAGCTGATCTGAAAAAAAAGATCCTCGCCCTTTTCGGCCACGCCGAAGGCGTCGCCATGGGGATTAACGTCCTCTCTTTCGGTTTCAGGCACGGCGTCCCCATGGACGCCGACATGGTCCTGGACGTACGCTTTTTACCGAATCCTTTCTACATTGACGCCCTGCGCTACAAGAACGGTGAAGTACCGGAAGTGGCGGAATACATCGCCAAATGGCCGGTGACCCGGGAATTTACCGAGAAAGTAGACGGGCTCCTGGACTTTCTCATCCCGCAATACGTCAAGGAAGGAAAGAATCAATTTGTCATCGCCGTGGGCTGTACTGGAGGAATGCACCGTTCCGTTTACATCGCGCGGCACATCTTCGACTTCTTGGGGGCGCGCGGCTGGCAGGCGACGCTGGAACATCGGGATCTCACAAAAAACGCCGCCGCTCCGGCGTCCGAGGAATTGAGATCATGACGGCAGCCCCTTCCGCACCGGTTGAGAGGATCCTATCATGCATTTATTGAAATGGCTGTACCCCGGCATGAAATTTAAACGCTGGCTGCTCCTTTTCGCCGCCGGCGTGATGTTGGTCAGTCTGGGCCTGGCCCTGATATTTAACTACAAATACCTAGACGCGATCGAGGAAGCGATCTTCCGCTTCGTTTATAATTGGCGCGGTTCCTACGATTACGCCGCCACCGCTTTGGTGGGAACGGGCGTCGTCGTCGTCGGGGTGGCCATCATGCTCATGGCCACCCGGTTCGTCATCCGTTCTCTCATCATGGTGTTAGTGCCGGAAAACTCCGGCCGCCTGGTGGATCTCATTTACGAGAAGCGCCGCCTGGAAAGCGGCCCGGCGGTGACGGTCATCGGCGGCGGGCACGGTCTGTCCGTTCTCCTGCGTGGGATCAAAGAGGCCACCAGCAACGTGACAGCGGTGGTGACGGTAGCCGATGACGGTGGCTCCTCGGGACGGCTGCGCTCCGATCTTGGCATCATTCCGCCCGGCGACATGCGAAATTGCCTGGTGGCCCTGGCGGACACAGAACCCCTGATGGAGAAGCTTTTTCAATACCGCTTTGGGGGAGACAGCGAGCTGGCCGGGCACAGCTTCGGTAACCTCTTCATCGCCGCCATGAACGAAGTCACAGGAAACATGGAAACGGCTCTTAAAGAATCCTCCAAAGTCTTAGCGGTCAAAGGAAGGGTTCTCCCCGCCAGCAACGAACACGTCCGCCTCGACGCCCTCATGACCGACGGTACCGTCGTAGAAGGCGAGTCTCACATTCCCGAAGCGCACAAACAGATTCGCCGCGTGTCGCTTCATCCGCGCCATGCCGCCCCGGTTCAATCGGCCCTGGATGCCATCTTAAACGCCGATATCATCCTTTTGGGCCCGGGCAGCCTTTACACCAGCATCATGCCGAACCTGTTAGTGGACGGCGTGGCGGACGCTCTGCGCCAAAGCCGGGCCATCAAAGTCTACATCTGCAACGTGATGACCCAGCCGGGGGAAACCGACGGCTACACGGCATCCCGGCACGTCAAGGCCATTCTTGATCACGCTGGGAAAGGCGTCGTGGATTACGTGCTGGTGAACGCGGCGAAAGTACCAACGCAAACCGCCCAGGCCTATGCGGCTCAGGGATCGTATCCGGTGCCGGTGGACGCCGCCGCGCTGAACCAGCTGGGCGTAGGCGTGATCTCCGCCGATATCGTCAGTGCCACCGACCCCGGTCACCACGATCCAGGCAAACTGACCCGGCAAGTGATGAAGCTTCTTGAGACCCTGCGCTCCTCTGAAAGCACGGGACACAGCTTCACCCTGGTCCCGCGCTGAAATAACGCAAACATGCTGACAGGAGGCGATGCGGCCATGCCGTCTTTTTCCGCCGACGTGAAAAACGAATTGGCCCGCCTGATGTACCGACGTCCTTGCTGCCGCCGGGCCGAAGTGGCGGGGCTCCTGCGATTAGGAGCGGTGATGACACTGGGGGCCGGCCGCACGCTGGGCCTCACCTTTGCCACCGAGAACGCCGCCGTGGCCCGAAAGGCCCTCATCCTTCTGAAGGAAGCCGGTCCGGTGGAAACGGAGATCGCCGTGCGCCGCTTTCGCCGCCTCAAGAAGAACAACATCTACACCGTGCGCGTTCGCCCCGGGCCAAAGGTATCGGCACTGTTAAAAAGTCTGGGGCTGACCCCGGACACCATGCCCCAAGCCGCGCACAGCGGTCCCCTGCTGCGGCGTTCCTGCTGTCGAATCGCTTACCTGCGCGGCGCCTTTTTGGGCGGCGGCAGCGTAAACCGCCCGGCAGCCGCTTACCATCTGGAATTTGTCACTTCCAATTACCAGATCGCCGATCTTTTACAGTCCCTTCTGAAAAGGATAGGACTGCCCGGCGGCATCACCGAGCGCAAGGACGCTTACGTCGTCTATCTGAAAGAAGGGGACGCCATTGCCGATCTCTTGGCCCTCATGGAAGCCGAGGCGGGGGTGGAGGCCTTCGAAGTGGCCCGGAACGTAAAAGAAGTGCGCAATCAGGTGAACCGGCTGGTGAACTGCGAGACCGCAAATATCAATAAGACGGCGACGGCAGCGGCAAAACGCATCGCCGAGATCCGACAGCTCAAGGCGGAAGGAAAACTCAGCCGTCTGCCGGAGCCGCTGCGAAAGACGGCCCTCGCCCGGATCGAAAACCCGGACGCCACCTTGGCCGAGCTGGCCGCCCTGTTAGGCGTCGGCCGCTCCGGCGTAAACCACCGACTGCGGCGCATCGCCGAATTTGCTAAAGAGGAGGAAGAACACTGAACAAGCTCTATGTGAACGGATACGGTCAAACCTACACCGGACGCCATCGCTCCTGGGGATGGGGGCGGCGATTCTTGGCGATTCTGCTGCTTCTCCTTTTAGTTGCCGGCGGGCTTTTCGTCTCCGTCCTCATCGATCCGCCCCCGGGCGTCCTTATTTTGGAATATCACAAGGTCAACGACTGGAGCCAGGACGTCTACACCGTTCCCACGGCGGAATTTACCGCCCAGATGGACGAACTTTTAGCCCAAGGCTACACCACCATTTCTCTTTTGGACTTTCTGCGGGCGAAAAAGGGGAAGCAGCCGCTTCCGGAGAAGCCGCTCATCCTCACCTTTGACGACGGCTATATGGACAACTACACAGACATGCTGCCCATTCTTGAAGCACGCGGCATGAAGGCTACGGTATTTATGGTGACCAACGATATCGGTCTGCCGGGGTACCTCAGCTGGAACGCACTAAAGGATATGCAGGAACGGGGCATTGAGATCGGCAGTCACACAGCGAATCATTTGCCCCTGACGGAGATGTCCCCGGCGGAAGCAGACAATGAACTGCGCGCCTCAAAACTCATTATGGAATGGAACGGCATTCGTACCATCTTCGGCTTTTCCTATCCTAATGGCAAGTACGCGGACTATATCACCGCCCTGTTAAAAAAGAACGAATATCTTGCGGCAGTGACGGGAGAACCGGGCCTCAACACCATGGCAACCAACCCGTATCTTTTGCAGCGGATCAATATTCCCCGCCCCCGGCTGGGGATGACGGAATTTCGCTTCCGCCTCTACAAAGCCGCTATCTGTGCTCGGCTGGGCCTATGGTCGCACCGGCAGACGTAAAGGATGTGATTTTGGCGAAATAACGTAACGAAAGATGTGCGCCTTAGGGGAAAAGGCGTACAGGGCAGGCCTTAAAGGCATAAACCACCATAAAGGACTGCTTTGGGAAACGGGAGAAGGGAGAAAGACATATGAAAGGGAAAATGTGGGCCGCATTTTTTGCGGCGGCATGCCTGTTCTGGAGTGGGGGCGGAGAGGCCCGCCACCTGGCAGAAACCAGGGCCGCCGAAGCGCGAACGGCAAAAGCTGCGGAGGAAGAGGAAGCCCGGCAGCGGGCATGGGAATTAGCGCAGGAGGCTGCCGCTGAAAAAGCAACCGGCGAGGCCTCCTCTTCCGCCGAGGCCGCCGGCGATGACGCCGCCCCCGGAAACGAGGATGTTCCCGCAGCCCCTGCCGGAAGAGAAAATGCTCCGGTGACGGCGGCTGCCGCAGCGGAAGCAGCCGCGCCCGCCGAGAAAAAGGCAGAGGCAAGACCCGCCGCCGAGGCGGCCCCCCTCGCGGCAAAAACATTGGAGCCCGCAGCAGCGGCCCAAGCAGAAACCCCACCAACCGAAAAAGAACCGGCCGTACACACAAAAAAAGGAACCGCTGACCAAACGGCCGAGAGTAAAACGAAAGGAACGATCGCCACGGATAAAGTCGGCAGCAGCCTGCGCCACTATCTCGACCGCCTGCGGGAAAAGGCCGACGAAATCATCTATCCGGCGGATCCGAATCTCAAAGTCCGGGATACCCGCCCCATGAAGGTGTGGGCCTCCGACATCACCGACAGCGGCGGCACCCTCATCTTTTCCGACAGTCCCGAATATGTAGATCGGCCCGGCATCCTCTACACCGACGAACTGGACGGCGCGGCCCGGGTGCTCTTCTACCATCTGAATCAGACGAAAAAACCTGCCAAAGTCCTTCTCCTCATGGAGAATACCAGTGATCGCGCCGCTACGGTGGAGATCACCCGCCGCGGCGTGAGCCAGCCGGGGGAAGATTATTTGGCGGTGGGCAAAGCCACCCAGGCGGCTTACTTCTCCGACGCTCAAAAACGGGATCAATTCACCATCAAACAAGGGGAACGGCATCTCCTGATGTCGGAATTGGAAAAGATCGTCCTCGCCCCGGAATCTCTCATCTATGGCGTCGTCGACTTTTCAGCCAGCGCCCCGGTGCGCCTCTGGGTGCTGCTCTCTCCGGCAGAGCTGGACCCTTTCGCCTACCTCAAGATCGCCCCTCTTCTCCCCAAGGATGAACAGCGCCTGCGGGGAACCTTCCAGGGGATGAACCGCACCATCCGCGCCCGAGAAGGCTACGACCCGGGAAAGGATGGCACAGTGTACTTCCCCATCGGAGACAACAAGACCGACCGCTTCCTCACAGGCATTGACGCCACCGACGGCAGCCTGGTCACCAACGTAGGAAACTACGGCGTCCTCTATCGCGTGGAGGTTCCCATAGAAGGCCGGCGCCCCCTGCGTGCCATGCTCAATCCCATCGGCGGGGTCTACGCCGGCGTCATGCGGATACAGACCGCGGAGCATGATACGGCCCGGGTCGTTCCCACGCCGCTTCGAGGAATTTTCTTTGGGGACGGCGTCAAAAATCCCGTCCCCATGCGGGGAGATACCCCCCTCTTGGATCCGGCGGCAGCGGTGGCCGACTTGGGCTTTTATCGCCGGACATCGGGCTTATCCTTCGAATTTTCTCCCCCCGGCGCCTCCAACTTACCCGCCCGGCTCATTCTCACCCCGGAAGACGAGAAATGGCCCTTGCGTGAATAGGAAAAAAGGAGTAGAATAAAAGGTAGAAATCGACAGGGAAGCTTTCCCAAAGGGGGTCAGACCATGAAACACATCAAGACGGTGAACAAGCCGACGCTCCAGAGTACGGTGAATAAAGGCGGCTGCGGCGAGTGCCAGGCATCCTGCCAATCGGCCTGTAAAACGTCCTGTACGGTTGGCAATCAGGTCTGCGAGAAATAAAAATCCAGACAAAAAAGGTGTTGCCCCTGGCAGCGCCTTTTTTATTGAGCAAAAATCAGCTTGTCCTTACCGCTGACACGTTTCTTATCGTAAAGGTGCGCGGGTACAGCACGCAGCACGTTCTCAGCGCAGGGCCTTATGGCCCATCATTTAGATATCCGTCCCACACGTCAAAAAATTAAGGAGCCAGTATGCGGGATAAGATCCATAAATTTAAGCAAAACGGCCTGTGCCTTTTGCTGGATATAAACAGCGGCGCGGTGCACGTCATCGATGACATGATCTACGACATCATGGACATCTTCAACGGCGAAAATGACGGGGAAACCCTCCGTGCCATGAAGGGGCGTTATCCGAAAGCAGAAATTGAAGAAGCGTTAGAGGAACTCCACACGCTCATGGCGGCGAAAGAACTTTTTGCCCCGGACATCGACGTCCCTCCCACCTTCGCCGAAACGGGGCTGGTGAAATCCATGTGCCTGATGGTGGCCCACGACTGCAACCTGCGCTGTAAATACTGCTTCGGCGACACCGGTGAATACGGCGGCGGCCGTCAGCTCATGACGAAAGAAGTGGGTGAAGCCGCCATCGATTACATCATCGCCGGGAGCGGGCCGCGCATCCACTGCGAAGTGGACTTCTTCGGCGGCGAGCCCTTAGTGAACATGCCGGTGGTGGAACATGTCACCGCCTACGTCCGCCGCAGAGAAAGGGAAACGGGGAAAAAATTCAAGCTGACCCTCACTACCAATGGCCTGCTCTTAAATGAGAAAAACCAGAAATTTTTGGACGACAACAACATCAGCCTCGTCCTGAGCCTTGACGGACGCCGGGAAGTCCATGACCGCATGCGGCCTGACGCCGCCGGACGAGGGACCTATGACCGTATTCTCCCAAACTTTCAGCGCACTGTGGCGGACCGAGGCGGCAATAATTACTACCTGCGAGGCACCTACACAAAGTATGACCTCGATTTCACCGATGACGTTTTAGCCATGCACGACGCGGGTTTTGATGTTCTCTCCATGGAGCCGGTGGTAGCAAAGGACGCCCCCTACGCCATCGAAGAAGAGGATCTGCCGCGCATCTACGCGGAGTATGACCGTCTGGCGGCAGCCTACATGGAACGCCATCGCGCCGGGCACGGCTTCTTCTTTTTCCATTTCAACATGGATCTTTCCAACGGTCCCTGCGTAGCGAAGCGCCTTTCCGGCTGCGGCGCTGGGCACGAATACTACGCCGTGGCCGCCAACGGCGATCTTTATCCCTGCCACCAGTTCGTAGGGCGGGATAGATACCGATTAGGCTCCGTCTTCACGGGCGTCACTTCTCCCGATATCCCCCCTTATTTTCGGGAATCCCACGTCCTCAACAAGCCAAAATGCCGTGACTGCTGGGCTCGTTTCTTTTGCAGCGGCGGCTGCCACGCCAACGCCGATCTCTTTCACGGCAATATCCGCGAACCTTACGAAATCGGCTGCGCCATCCAAAAAAAGCGTCTGGAGTGCGCCATCATGATCCAAGCGGCCTTGGCGCTGGAAAAGGAAGGGCAGAAAAATCATGAATGATGACGACAAAGAATATCAGGACGCCGCCCTCTTCGACCTGTTGCCGGAAAGCGTCTACATCGTCGACCGCGACACTTGCCAGCTTCTCTACCTCAACGAAGCCGGCCGGCAGTTATTGGGCATGAAACCCGAAGATGACTATCGGCAGCAGTATTGCTACGCGCTCCTGCGCGGGGAACGGCAGCCCTGTGCCGTCTGTTCCCTGCAGAGCCATCGGGAGCGTTCCTACGATAAGGAGCTTTACAGCGAAAGATTTCAAAAACATTTCAAGATCGTGGACGCTTCCATTCGCTATCAGGGGCACAAGGCGAAGATCGTCATGTGCATCGATGTCACGGCTTCCACCCGACAGCGCCACGAATTGGAAACGGCCCTCCAGGCGGAAGCCGTGCTGAACGAAACGGTGCAGATTCTCTACTCGGAGCCGGAATTGGAAAAGGCCCTCGATCTCATGCTGGCCCACATGGGGCTTTATCTCCGCGCGGAGCGCTGCGCCATCCTAAACGTCGAGGGCAATTCCCTGCACTGTTCCCATGAGTGGTGTCAACAGGGGATAGAGAGTCAAAAAGACCTCTGGCAGGAGCTTCCCTTGCGAAGCCTGGAACGTTGGGAAAATGCCCTGGCACGCCACAATAATGTCCTGGTTCCCGACAGCACCCTCATGGCGGAGACCTATCCGGCAGAATACGCGCTCTTGATGAAAATGCACATCAAAAACTGCGTGGCCGCCCCCATCCTTATTCGCGACCACTTAATCAGCATCGTACTCATCGCCAACCTGCCCCAGCAAGAGATGGACAGCGCCTCCATGATGCTCCTCACTCTCTCCTACTTCATCGCTACCTCCATGGTGGCGGATCAAAACCGGCAGCTTTTGGAGAAGGCCAGCTATTCCGACATCATGACCGGCGTGGCGAACCGCAACGCCTTCATCCGCGACCTGGATCACCTCCAGCGGGCCATCGATCTGTCCCCCGTTCCGGTGGGCGTCATCTACTTCGACCTGAACGGCTTAAAGCCGGTGAACGATCAACAGGGACACCGGGCCGGGGATCGCCTCCTCATGCGCCTCGCCGACGCCATCTCCCTCTTCTTTCGCAAGCAGGAAATCTATCGCACCGGCGGCGATGAATTCGTCGTCCTCTGCCTGAATATGCCGGAGCCGCAATTTACTGATCGCCTGTCGAAAATCTTGGATCACATTGACTCCGTCAGCGCCTTGAGCGTCTCCGTCGGCCACGCCTGGGACGAGGGCAGTGGCCTCTCCCTGCAAAAGGTCATCGCTGCCGCCGATGCCAAGATGTACGAAGAAAAAAAGGCCTACTATAGAGGGCACCACCGCGTCCGCTGACCTCACCAGAGAACCCCTCATCGCCGCAAACGATGAGGGGTTTTACGCATGGGCTGCCCGATGAAAAATTGACAAAACGACCGTACTGTTTTATCATTCGTATATATGTATGATATGGGGGCGTTTGCCCTGACGCCGTTTTTTCTGCGGAGCAGAAACGGCCGTGAGAAAGGATGACGGAATGGAGACTCGGACACGCTCTCTGACAGAGGGCGGTATCTTAGCGGCCGTGATGGTGGTGCTGGCGGTGGTGGCCGTCTATGTACCGCTCCTTGGCATCTTAGCGGTGCTGCTCTGGCCGCTTCCAGCCGCCATCCTCATCGTGCGTCACGGCCTCCGCTGGGGCGTCATGTCCGTCATTGTGGCGGCACTCCTCACGGCGGTTCTCATCGAGCCTACGATAGGGCTGCGCCTCGCCGTGGCCTTTGGTCCGGTAGGGCTGGCTTTGGGGACGGGCTATCGGCGCGGTCACTCGGCCACGCGGATCGTGACCACGACGATGGTCGTATCCATCGCGGCAAAATTTGCCGGGCTGGGCATCGTCTTTTCCCTCACGGGGATGGAACCCTTTTCCGGTCAGCTCAACGCCATGGAAGAGTCCTTCGGACAAGCGTCGGCCATATATCAGAGCCTTGGCATGAGCGAGGCACAGATCACCGCGGCTCGGGATACCTTCATGCAAAACATCGCCATGGTGCGCCTGCTCCTCCCTTTGGTAGTGGTAACCATGGGGCTTTTGGATACCATGGCGAATTTCTGGGCCTTAGGCAGGCTCCTCTCGCGTCTCGGACAACCCGTCCCGCCCCTGCCGCCCTTTAAAGAGTGGCGGCTGCCGGCGGCCTTTCTTTACATCTTTGGCTTTTCTCTTTTGGGGATGTACTGGGGATCGACGCGGGAGCTGACCATCCTTTATCAGGTATCCCTGAATCTTAATATGGGAACGACGTTAGCCGGCCTCATTGAAGGGGCCTCGCTCTATGAATTCGTCACCCGCCGCTACGGATGGCCGCGCCTCGTGACGACGTTGGCCCTCTTCTTTATCGTTTTCAGTTCTTTTCTCATGCCCATTCTCGTCTTCACCGGCCTCTTGGACACGGTGTTCGACTATCGCAAGCGCTATTGGCGCGAATCGAAATGAGGTGAGGCGCTTTGCCTCGTAATTTTTCCGCTTGGATCGACGCCTGCATCTTCCTCGTCATTTACGGGATGACCGTGGCGGTATTGATTTCCTATAATTTTTACATGGGGGCCATCAGTGCGCTGGTATGGCTGTGCCTGGCGTTCTTCGCCCAGGAACGGTGCCGGGATCGGCAGCGAAAATTTGAAAGTTACTTCCGGGACATCGCCAGCAACGTCAATCCCGTGACCAATTACGCCATTGAAAATCTTCCCCAGGCCATCCTCATCGTGGACGCCGAACAACGTCTCCAGTGGGGGAATACCGCTCTCGACAGCTATATCGGGACCCACATCGAGCAAGGGGCGCCGGTGGAAGATTTCTGGCCGGAGATGAACATAAAGCCCGTCTGGGGAACCAGTGGCGCGGATGTATTTACCCACGACGACCACCACTATCGGGTCGAGTACCGCCCCGTATTTTCCCCTGTCAAAGCCGAAGGGCAAGCCCCGGCGGAAGCCGCCTTGATGGCGTTTTACGTCATGGACGTCACGGAATACGCGCAGCTCCAAGAAGCATATCATAAAAGCCGCTTGGTGTTGGCCTATATTGAGATCGATAATTTCGACGAAGTCCTGCAGGGCCTCACGGAGTCCGAGCGCACGGCCCTGCTCTTTGAAGTGAACCGCATGCTGGACGAGTGGATGCACCGTTTGGGCGGATTTTTGCGCCGTATTCGGGATGATTTCTACGTGGCGGTCATGGAACGCCGCGCCTTGGATCAGGCTCTGACGGATAAATTTGACATTTTAGATCAGGTCCGCTCTCTGCATAATTCCAATCAACTCCCGGTCACTTTGAGCTTCGGCGTCGTGGTGTCCGACCGGCAGACCCCCGACGAATTGGGGAGACAGGCGCAGCAGGAATTGGACCTGGCCCTCGGGCGCGGCGGCGATCAGGCCGTGGTCTTAGTGGATGGAAAGCCCCAATTCTTTGGTGGCAAGGCCACGGCAGTGGAAAAGCATACCCGGGTAAAGGCTCGGGTGGTGGCCCATTCCCTGCGGGATCTCCTCATGAGCTCCGACGCGGTATACGTCATGGGGCATCAGAATGAGGACTTCGATGCTTTAGGCGCGGCCATCGGCGTCGCGCAAATGGCCCGGCAGCTAAAAAAACCGGTGCATATCGTCTTAAGTTCCATGAACGACGGCATCGACAAGTTTACTGAACTTTTGCTGGATAAACCGGAATATGAAGGCCTCTTCCTGCGGGAGGAAGAGCTTTTGGTCAACATGACGGCGGCCCATCCTCTCTTAGTGGTGGTGGATACCCATATTCCCCACATGGTGGCGGCGCCAAAGCTTCTCACCCGCGTCAGTCGGGTGGTGGTCATCGACCACCACCGACGCAGCGAAAACTGCATCGCCAGCCCGCTTCTCATGTATTTGGAACCGTCATCATCATCTACCAGCGAGCTGGTGACGGAACTTTTGATGTACTTCAGCGACGATCTGGCCTTGGGCCGTCTGGACGCCACCGCCCTCTACGCGGGCATCGTGGTGGACACGAAGAATTTTTCCATCCAGACCGGCGTCCGCACCTTTGAAGCGGCGGCGTTTCTGCGCCGGGGCGGAGCCGATCCGGTGGTGATCCGCCATCTCTTCCGCTCCGATTACGAAACGAACCGCACCATCGCTAAGGCGGAGGCGGCCTCCAAACTCTACGACGGCGGCCTCATCGTCACTGCCATCCCCGACAGCCAACCCAACATTCAGGCCATCGCGGCCCAGGCAGCAGACTCGCTGCTGCGCATTGAAGGCGTTCACATGAGCATCGTCGTCTTTCAGCTGGCTTCCGACGTCGTGGGGATCAGCGCCCGCTCCTCGGGGGAGTATAACGTACAGGTCATCATGGAGGCCTTCGGCGGCGGCGGTCATCAAAACGTCGCCGGCGCCCAGATTAAGAACGGCGACCTCCGAACCCTCACGGAAGACGTCGTGGAAACCGCGCAAAAATTCATGAAGGAGAATGGTTGATATGAAAGTCATATTGAAGACCGACGTGAAAAAAGTCGGCAAAGCCGGTGAAGTCGTCGAAGTCGCGGAAGGATACGGGCGCAATTTCCTGCTGCCCAAAGGCCTCGCCACCGAAGCTAACGCGAAAAACCTCAACTTAGCCCGGCAAAAGGCCGGCGCCGCTGCTCACAAGAAGGCGCAGGAAACGGACGAAGCGCGGCTCTTGGCGGCTCAGCTCGATAAAGTGGAAGCCGTCATCGCCGTGAAGGTAGGTGAAGGAGGCAAGCTCTTCGGCTCCGTCACCGGAAAAGACGTGGCAGAAGCACTCCATAAAGCCCACGGGATCGAGCTTGATAAGCGCAAGATCACCCTCATTCCCGAGGTCACCGGCCCCGGTGATTACGAAGCGGTCATCAAGATACACCCCGAGATCGTCAGCCGGATCAAAGTACGCATCGTGGCCGAATGAGTCCCGATGAAAGGAACATGTCATGGGAAACCTGTTTAAATTTTTCCAGAAGAAGCGCCCGGAGAAAGCCCCGGGCGTTTCCCTTCCGCCCGATAACGCCCTTGACCGGGAAATCGACGCCCTCTACGGGATGTTAGCGGATATTTTAGGCTCCGATAAATTGGTTATCAAGGCGGGAAAGATGGACGCCATGCGCTTCATGCGCTCTCCGCTGCGGGGGGAGCGGGTGCTGGCCCTCCAGCGCATCATTCTGGAAAACCCTACCATCGAGCATATCCCCACGGACTCGGAGATCCCCAAGCTCATCACAGCGCTCTCCGAGCGCGTGGCGGACATGATGGCCCGGCGCTCATTGGAGGATAAGATCGAAAAAAAGATCGCCGAGAAATTGGAAGAAAACCACCAGGACTACGTAAAGGACATCCGTTTACAGGTCCTGGAAGAGGAAAAAGTACCGGTAGAAAGCCCCCAGGCGGTAAAAAAGCGCGAAGCCCTGGAAAAAATGGATCAGATCCATCTCACCCAATCGGTGATGGAGCTCCTGCGCCCCAAAACCTTGGAGGAGATCGTGGGGCAGCCCCGGGCCGTCCGCTCTCTCTTTTCCAAGCTCTCCTCTCCGTATCCCCAGCACCTTCTCCTCTACGGCCCCCCCGGCGTGGGGAAGACCACGGCGGCCCGCCTCGTCTTAGAACAAGCGAAGGGGGTGGAGGGCGCCCCCTTCGGAGCAGAAGCGCCCTTCGTGGAGACGGACGGTACAACCCTGCGTTGGGACCCCCGGGACATGACGAACCCCCTCCTCGGCTCCGTCCACGACCCCATCTATCAGGGGGCGCGGCGGGACTTAGCGGACAGCGGCGTGCCGGAACCGAAACCCGGCCTCGTCACCGACGCCCACGGCGGCATCCTCTTCATCGACGAGATCGGGGAGATGGATGCCATGCTGCAAAACAAGCTCCTTAAAGTTTTGGAAGACAAGCGAGCCTATTTCGAATCGACATATTTTGATCCGACGGACGAAAAAGTTCCCCCGTACATCAAAAAACTTTTCGAAGAGGGGGCCCCGGCAGATTTCGTCCTCATCGGAGCAACGACCCGGGAAGCCCGGGACATCAGCCCGGCCCTGCGGTCGCGCTGCGCGGAGATTTACTTTGAGCCTCTGACGCCGGCGCACATCGTGACCATCGTGGAAAACGCAGCGAAAAAACTGGACGCGGCCCTCGGCGACGGCGTCTCCTCTCTCATCAGCGAGTACACCGTCGAGGGGCGCAAGGCCATCAACATCTTAGCCGACGCCTTCTCCTTTGCCTTGGAGCGCCAGCGCGGCGAAAGCGGCCCCGTCGCCATCGAAAAATCCGACATCTATGAAGTGGCGCAGGTGAGCCGCCTCTATCAGTACGTCACCAAAAAGGCCTCCGACCAGCCGGAAGTAGGCCATGTCTTCGGCCTCGGCGTCTCCGGTTACCTTGGCTCCGTCATTGAAATCGAGGCGGTGGCCTTCCCTGCCCACGAAAAAGGCAAAGGCGCCGTACGCTTCAACGAAACAGCCGGAAAAATGGCCCGGGACTCCGTCTTCAACGCCGCCTCGGTGATGCGCCGGATCACCGGCCAGGAACTCTCCGATTACGATCTCCACATCAACGTGGTGGGTGGCGGCAACATCGACGGCCCCAGCGCCGGGACGGCCATCTTAACGGCCATCGTCAGTGCCGTCACGAATCGCCCTGTCCGGCAGGACACAGCGGTGACAGGGGAGATCTCGCTCTACGGCAAGGTGCGCCCGGTGGGCGGCGTCTTTGAAAAAGCTTACGGCGCGAAGCAGGCGGGGATCCAAACGCTGATCATCCCAGCGGAAAACGCCAAGGATATTCCCCCTAGCCATTTAGGCCTCGACATCCACCCTGTCGCCACAGCGGAAGAGGCTCTGGCGCTGCTCTTTGCCAAGGAGGAAGATCATGGCTGACCGCACGACAACCCCGGACGGGATCGAACGCATTCCGCCTCAGAATATTGAAGCGGAGCAGGCCGTCTTAGGAGCCATGCTCATCAAAAAAGAGGCCATCAGTACCGCCGCCGAACTTTTGACCGGCGACGATTTTTACCGCCTGGCGCACCGCCTCGTCTTTGAAGCCATTATGGCGCTGAGCCAGGCCAATGAAGCCGTGGACATGATCACCGTCACCGAGCGGCTGAAAAAAGACGGCGAGCTGGAAAAGGCCGGGGGCATCGCCTTCATCACCGCCTTGGCCAACGCGGTGCCCACCGCGGCCAACGTCGCCTTCCACGCCCGTATCGTGCGGCAGAAAGCGCAGCTTCGCCAGCTCATCAACGCCGCCACGGAAATCGCCGGCACCGCTTACGAGGATGCGGAAGCCGTGGATGAAATCATGGACGACGCGGAAAAACGCATCTTAGATGTCACCGCCCGCAATAACCACGCCGACTTCGTGCCCATGAAGGACATTCTCATCGCCACCTTTGAGCAGATCGAAAAGCATGCTGCCAACAAGGGCGCGCTGACAGGCCTTCCCTCGGGCTTTGTAGACTTAGACCGGCTCACCTCAGGTTTTCAGCCTTCCGACCTCATCTTGGTGGCGGCCCGCCCCTCCATGGGAAAGACCGCCTTCACCCTCAATATCGCCACCAACGCCGCCATCCGCAGCAAAAAGACGGTGGCCTTCTTCTCTCTCGAAATGTCCAAGGAACAGCTGGCCCTGCGCATGTTCAGCTCTGAAGGGCAGGTAGACTCCCAAAGGCTGCGCGTCGGCGACCTCAAAGACGAAGAATGGCAAAAGGTCATCAGCGCCGCCGACCGCCTCACCAAGGCCCCTCTCTGGATCGACGACACCCCGGGCATCACCGTCATGGAACTGCGCTCCAAGGCGCGGCGCTTAAAAGCGGAGCACGGCCTGGACCTCATCGTCATCGACTATCTTCAGCTCATGCAGGGGCGCGGCATGCGGAGCGGCGACAACCGCCAGCAGGAGATTTCGGAAATCTCCCGCTCCCTCAAAGCGCTGGCCCGGGAACTCAAAGTCCCCGTCATCGCCCTCTCCCAGCTCTCCCGCAGCGTAGAATCGAGGCAGATCAAGCGCCCCATGCTCTCCGATCTGCGGGAATCCGGCTCCTTGGAACAGGACGCCGACATTGTCATGTTCCTGTACCGCGAGGACTACTACGAAAAGGAAACCGACCGGCAAAACATCACCGAAGTCATCGTCGCCAAGCACCGCAATGGCCCGGTGGACACCGTTTCTCTCTTCTTCCAAAAGGAATTTACGAAATTCGTCAGCCTCATCGTCAACGCGTAACAGGAGAATCTCGACATGCCCGAACCAAAGGTATCCCATTTCACCCTACACATTGATCCGAAAGCCAGGAAAGGAGAAATCTACTTTATGGGCGAACTCAAAACCCGGGACGTGGTGCTGCGCATCATCCTCACCCTCGTCACCTGCGGCCTGTTCGGCCTCTATTGGATGAAGACCCTCACCGATGATATCCACCGCTTTTCCGGGCAGCCGCAGACCCCGTCGGGGATTAAAGTGGTGCTCTTAACCCTCGTTACCTGTACCTTCTATTTTTACTACTGGCTCTACAAGATCAGCGGCGAATTGGTGGAAGCCCGCCGGGAAAAAGGTCTTCCCCTCGACGCCGTTTCCAATACCACCTATACCATTACTGTCGTCGTCACCTCACTGGTCTCCGTGCTGCTCTCCATCCTGCAAACCTTAGGGGAACTCCCTCCGCGCGCCTATCAGGAGCTAAGCGACGGAGAATCTTTGACGGCAGGCATCGCTGCGCTGTTCGTTATCAGCGTCTTTTGGCTCGTCGTCCAGACTGTCATTGCCGCCGGTATCCTCTGGCTCGTCTACCGACGAAAGGATCCTCATCCCCGCATTCTCTATATGCTCTTAGCTATTTTCCGGATCCAGATCCTCACCATTGCTTTCTTGCAGGCCTCTCTCAACGATGGCATCTCGTCCCAATTATCGCTGAAAAATCCGCCGCCCGAAGGCCCAAGGGGAACGCCGCCACCAACGGAACCCATGACGGCCGTTTCCTCCGATTTGGTCCCAGACGGCCCCTCCCCCATGGACTCCGCCCCACGCAGCGATGAAGAAGAAGCAGCCGTCGAACTTTCCCCGCGTACGCTTCCGTAATCCCAGCGCGGCTGTAAGGCAGCAAACACTACTTAAAAGAAAGAAGGAATCTCTACATGCAAAAACGCAGCATCGTCAAAGCCGTCATCTTCAGTTTGATCACCTGCGGAATCTACGGCTGCTACTGGTTCGTAAAGCTCACCGACGAAGCCCACGAGGCCGCCGGCCGTCAGACCACCGCCTCCGGTCTCATGGCGCTCCTCTTTTCTCTCGTCACCTGCGGCATCTACCTGCTCTATTGGATGTACAAGATGGGAGAAACCGTGAACGAGGCCAAACGTCGCCGGAGCATGCACGCCGACGGCAACGATCCCATCCTCTACCTCTTCCTCACCTTTGTGGGCCTGGGTATTGTCAGTGAAGCCCTCATTCAGAGCGCTCTCAACGATATCGTCGCCCTCGACGAGAACACCTCGGGAGGTGAGATCGTCCTCGCTTCGGAAAACCTGCCGGGAAATCCGCAATAAAACGATAAAAAATCGCGCCCCGATATGGGGCGCGATTTTTATGTGCTCATTTATCCAGATAATGGGAGCCACATTGCCATATTTCAAGTCTACCCTCTCTGATGCGAAAAACGAGGCGATTTTTTCCGTCAATCCTCACACTCCAAAATCCCGCCAAATTACCTGACAAGGCTTCCGGTTTTCCCATACAATGAACCCCATTTCTCTCAATGTCAGAGATCAGACGATTGATCTTTTTCAGTGTTTTCTTATCTTGCGTCTGCCAGTACAGATAATCTGCCCACGCCTCATCGTGCCACAGTTTTTCCATCAATTGGCCTCAATTAATTCATGTGGCTTCAATGTGCTGCGTCCCGCTTCGACATCTGCAATCGCTTCCTTAAGGCGCTTCATATTCGCCTTGCTGTAGAACGGATCCGGTTCCGCCGTCACGTCAAAGGGGATGCGGCGGTCCTGGGTCACCTTCGCCGCGAACATGGTAAACGCCGACGTCATCGTCAGCCCCATCTTGCGGCAAGTTTCCTCCATCCCGCGCTTGAGTGCCGCATCCATTCGAAAATTCACCATCGCCTGTGCCATGAAAACGCCCTCCTTTTTTTATTAATTATATCACAAACGTAAAGCAAACACCATCATTCCCCATCATTCTCTTTATGATCGTTGTCGGAAATTTCTGCGCCTGCCAAGAGCAGGCATCGCAGCCACAGAGACGCGTTTCCTCTCGCAGCCTTTTGTTCCTCGCCTTGAAAAAGCGCGGTAAAGCGTATAAAATAGAAACAGTTTCCCGCCATCCAGGGATATCGCTTCTTGGTCCCCCGCAGGAAAGAGAACCGCCATCCAGAACGGGCTGATAGGGTCAAAACGCCCTTCATTCCCGCACAGCTTGCGGCGCTATCATCGCCATTCTATTATAGGGGAGGCTTCTTTATGCCCGATAAAAAAAGCGCGGCCGATCTCGTCGCCACAGCCGCCATCGCCGATATTTTCCGCGCCGCCAAGCAGCTCGACGGCGTCGCCGTCAAGACGAAGCTTATCGAAAGCCCTTTCTTCTCCTCTATATCCGGCGGCGCCGTCTACCTCAAGCCGGAGAATCTCCAAAATACCGGCTCCTTTAAACTCCGGGGCGCCTATAATAAGATCAGCCAGCTGCCTGCGGCGGAGCGACAAAAAGGCGTCATCACCGCTTCCGCCGGCAACCATGCCCAGGGTGTCGCCCTGTCAGCCCAGAAGCTCCGCGTCAAAGCCGTCATCTGTATGCCCGCCACCACCCCCATCTTAAAAGTAGAAGCCACCCGTGCCTACGGGGCCGAGGTCGTCCTCTACGGCGATACCTTCGACGACGCCTACGCGAAGTCCCTGGAACTGCAAAAAGAAAAGGGTTTCGTCTACATTCATCCCTTCAACGACCTGCAAGTCCTCTTGGGGCAAGGAACCGTGGCCAAGGAGATCATCGACGACTGCCCCGATATCGACGCTATCCTCGTCCCCATCGGCGGCGGCGGCTTGGCCAGCGGCGTCGCCCTGGCGACGAAGTTGGTCAATCCCCACGTCCAGGTCATCGGTGTTGAACCGGCTGGGGCCGCCTCCATGGAAGCAGCCTTTAAGGCGGGAAAAGTGGTAACGCTGCCCGCTGTGGACACTGTAGCCGACGGCTGCGCCGTCAAAACCGTCGGCGACCTGACCTACGCTTTCTGCCGTAAATATTTAGACGAGATCGTCACTGTTTCCGAATTGGAGATCATGTCCGCCCTGCTCTCATTGATCGAGAAACACAAACTCATCGCCGAGGGCGCAGGCGTCCTCTCCCTCGCCGCACTCAATAAGCTGCGCAT
>ERZ773014.130-NODE-130-length-48259-cov-9.889926_pt1 | contig 48259 bp, 47 predicted proteins | sample MGYA00580841_ERZ773014 | MGnify/ENA primary metagenome ERZ773014 (study PRJEB29015, sample SAMEA2737989) | human oral metagenome | biome: human oral; feature: human-associated habitat; material: dental | place: China | collected 2067 ... | reverse complement strand
ATCAATGGAGATGCTGGAAAGAGAGTAAATAATTTTGAACAAAATGGAAGATATAAAAAATTATGGTTACACACTTTTTAGGACAATACCATAACCTTCCAATTCATGGGTTAATAATGCGCAAGGGAAAAATTAACCCAACAATTCGTGGGTTAATTTTGTGAGCTATTATTCATCGGAGGCTCATTGAAGGGATATTGAAAGCTCATTGAAGGGACAAAAAAGGCCGCAATGCTCACGCACTGAGGCCTTGAGTGAATCTAAACATAGACTACTTCGTGGTTACAAACATAAAATAGCTTAACTTTGCAACAAATATCTGAGACATCGTTTCTCCGATAGCAGAACAACTGTTAGAACAAGTCTTGCCCATTACAGTTTATTTTTGTCATAACCTCCATTTTTTATTTACTTCAAATTACCGATGTTGTTTTTTCCAATCTTCTAAAGTGATTTTGGTAAAATGCTCTGTGCGAAACTCGTTCATCAATGGAACAGGCTTATTGTCTTCTGTATGGCTGTAAACGAATCCGCATTTCTCTTGTGCTCGTTTCGATTTCTTGTTGCCATCGTAGTACCCACACCAAACCGTAGTCTTCCGTAAGTTCTCAAAAGCATGCCGAAGCAATTCATTTACGGCTTCAGGAATCAAGCCTTGTCCCCAGTAGGGTTCACCAATCCAATAACCTATTTCACACTCATTGTCTGCTATCTTTGCACTGTGGATTTCACTTCTTGCAGTCATTATTCCAACGCTGCCAACAGCTTCGCCAGTTTCTTTCAACACAACTGCATAGGTCTCAGGAGCAGAGAGTACCGTCTTTATAATTTCAAGACTATTCTCTATACTGGTATGCGGTGTCCAACCAGCAATAGGACCAACGTTCGGATTCCGTGCATATTTGTATAATGCTTCAGCATCGCTTTCTTTCCACGCTCTCAGTATCAAGCGTTTTGTTTGTAGTTCCATACTTTTTTCTTATCTTCCACGTTTCTTTATTAACCTTATTGTAAAGTTTCTATCGTTTGTTTATTGTGTTTTAATATGTACTTTTATTTTCTTTATCGCCCAATCATAATGGCTTGAAGTTGCTGAAACACTATAAGAACCAAGCGTAGAGGTGCCCGTCCAATCGAATATACCCTTGTTAAAGAGTTCGTTGTCAGAGAAAGTTGCAATCAATTCCATTACTTGTTGATGGCTTTCTTTTAACATTGCCTTTGCATCTGATAGCAGTGTGTTTTGATGTTTCTTCCAAAACTCCACGTTCATTACTGGATATGTTTTCCAATTATAAGGCTCAGGAAGAAAAGATTTGCATTCTCCCTCACGATTGGAGTTTATCCAATTCAGTAACAACTGATGCCATTCATACAGATGAACAAGTACATCGCGCAGATTTTTGTCCCTGCTCCAATGTGCTTCTTTGCCCATTGCAGCCATTTTTTCTGCAAAGGTTGCTGTCTGTAGCTCTTCGCTCATACTGTCTATGAGCTTCCACATCTTCTCAAATTGTCTATTAGCAGATGTTATTAAATCCACTTTTGTTGTTGCTCGTGCCATTGTTTTTTTTATATTTTATCAGTTGAAATAACTCTGAATGTACAAGAGTTAACGGTGATACAGATATGTTCTGTATCATTAGTTGAGACCTCTGCGAAAGTCTTTTTACACCCCAGAGCTACTATTGATAATCAATGAGTTATATTTATGATTTCGCTATCTGTATGAAGTTTCGCAGAGGTCTCTATGTAATAGTTCTTTCCTTTAATTATTTGATGAGCTGATGCGACACCAACATGTTCTTGGGGTCGAGCGCTTCGTCGAGCTTTTCCTTGGTCATCAGCTCTTTTTCGAGCACGATGTCGTAGACCGAGCGGTTGGTTTCTAAGGCTTCTTTGGCCACCTTCGTGCTGTTTTTATAGCCGATATAGGGGTTCAAGGCCGTCACAATGCCGATGGAGTTCTTCACCATTTCGTAGCAACGCTCCTTGTTCATGGTGATGCCCACCACGCATTCTTCGGTCAAGGTGTCGATGGCATTGCGCAGCCACCAGAGGCTTTCGAAGAGGCATTCGGTGATGACGGGCTCCATGACATTGAGCTCTAACTGGCCGGCTTCGGCTGCAAACGAAACTGTTGTGTCGTTGCCAATGACCTTAAAGCACACCTGATTGGTGACTTCGGGGATGACGGGATTGACCTTTCCGGGCATGATTGACGAGCCGGGTGCCTTGGGGGGCAGGTTGATTTCGTTGAGACCGCAACGCGGACCAGAGGCCATGAGGCGGAAGTCGTTGCAGATTTTGGAGAGTTTCACGGCCAAACGCTTCAATGCTCCGCTATAACTTACGTAGGCACCTGTGTCGGGAGTGGCTTCAACCAAGTCGGTAGCCGAGATGAAAGGCTCGCCGGTGAGCTTGCTTAAGTTGGTTGCACAGAGCTTTGAAAAGCCCGGAACGGCATTCAAACCTGTGCCGATGGCCGTGCCACCCATGTTGATTTCGTGCAACAGTTTGATGTTGCGTTCGAGGTTAAGAATCTCCTCTTCCAAGTTGTTGGCATAGGCATTGAACTCCTGTCCCATGGTCATGGGCACGGCATCCTGTAACTGGGTGCGCCCCATTTTGAGGTTGTCTTTAAACTCGGTGGCCTTGAAACGCAGGGCACTGATGAGGCCGGTGAGGCTCGAAACGAGGCTCTTGTTCATGCGAATCAAGGCCAGGCGGATGGAGGTGGGGTAGACATCGTTGGTGGATTGTCCGCAGTTGACGTGGTCGTTGGGGTAGCAATACTGGTATTCGCCGCGCTTGTGGCCCATGATTTCGAGCGCACGATTGGCAATAACCTCATTGGCATTCATGTTGACCGATGTGCCTGCGCCGCCCTGCATCATGTCGATGGGGAAGTTTTCGTGCAGCTTTCCGTCGATAATCTCTTGGCAGGCCTGGCTGATGGCGCCTGCGATTTCGTCGTTAATCACGCCGAGGGTGTGATTGGTTTGTACGGCAGCGAGCTTCACATAAGCAATGGCGATGACGTAATCGGGATAATCACGCATCTTTTTTCGCGAGATGTGATAGTTGTTAATGCCGCGTTGTGTCTGCACGCCATAGTAGGCATCGGCAGGCACTTTGAGCTCACCTAAGAGGTCGCTCTCTACTCTGAATTGTTCGTTTGACATAATTTAATGCGCCGTTTGGTGGTGCTTTGCGCTGTTTGTGGCAAGGGCATGCCGCATGATGTTGGCCATGGGGCGTTGTAAAAGCTATGCTTTTGCACGACGATTGCTATCATTTTATGCAGTAATGTGCATGCTTTTGCAGGGCAAAATGCACCACTTTGTGGCTGGTTTAAAGGATTGATATTTTCTTTTTATTTCTATTTGGTGCACCGACAGCTTGCAAAAAGGTGCCTGCTGCCGGTTGCTTTGTGAGATTTGCTGAACTAAAAAGCCTTGATGCGATACATAAAACCAAGCTCAATGCGGTTGGTGTTGTAGTTCTTTAAGCCTGTGGCGGCCTTGAAATCATATTTTCTTCCGACATAAGCTAAGAACACACGCAGGTCTTGATCACGCATGGGATAGTACTCAATGCTGCCGATGTAGCGATAGCTCTTGCGGTAGTTCTTGCCCACTTCGAGCTTGCTGACGCTGGCAGTTTCATACATTCCCTTGGCCATGAAGTTCCAACCGGGTGCAAATTGCCAGTTCACCTTGGTGATGAAGCTGTTGTAATGCACATCGCTGGCCCAGGCTTTGGCAGACGGGGACGGAGCAAGATGCGCGGCAAGGTCGTTGGATGCGATGCCCAAACGGTCTAAACCGTCCCAGGCTCCCATATAGTCTACATACCATTGCAGCTTGTTGAGGTTGAGTTGTTGGCCCAAAACGAGCATGCGACTGTACTTGTGACGTGCCTGAGTTTGCAGGCCCCACGACCAACGGGTGTTGAGTTTTCCGTCGAGAAAACTGCCGTTCCAGTTGGCAATGTAGGTGAGTGGCGCCTTCGAAGCCTCAAGGTTGCGATAGCCAAGTGCCTCGCGTGCAATGCTGCTTGCGCCATAAAACTCGTTGAATTTGTTGTTATAGGCATTGGAAACCTCAACGGCCAACTCCTGAGTGGGCACGGGTTTGAACGACGCTACCACACCGGCCATGAAGTTATCCATGTTGTCAACCATGTCGCTATATTGGTAGATGACCATGGGGTTCTCATCAAATTCGAAGCCACCCCATATCTGACACATCTTACCGCCTTGCAAACTGACTTTGTCATTGAACTTCCAGCCCACCATCATGATGTCGGTTGCTTTGGCAAAGTTGTCTTCGCCTTGTGCCGTGTTGGCTTTGTTGAGGCGATGACGGAAGCGATAAGACAGGTGATCGCCTATGTTTCCTTTAATCTCTAAGCGCAACTGTTTATTGGCAAAGCCTGCATTCCAGTTGTTCGAACGGCTGTCTCTTTCGGTGCGGAAGCTGGCAGCATAGTTGAAATAGACGTTGAATGCGTCGTTTTTCTTTTCTAAGTTGGCCACCTTTTCGGCCAATGAGGCGTAGTTTCCTTCGCTACCTCCCATGCCGATGTTGCCGCCATTTTGTGCGTTGGCCACAGCGGTTGCAGCCAAAAATGCGCATACGATGAAGGTTGTTTTCATAGCTTTAATATTCTTGGAAATACTTTTGAATCTGTTGCCAATCGTGTGTTTTGGTCAAAGCGAGCATCAACAGCACGCGCGCCTTTTGCGGATTGAGGTTTAAAGCGGCCACGAAATGATACTTTTCGTCGTCCACTTCGCCGTTCAAACACGTGGGGCCTGTGGGCAAACGGCTGGAACGTACGATTTGAATACCGTTGTTCTGTGCCTTCAATGCCACATCAAACACATCCTTATAGAAGTTGCCATCGCCCACACCGGCCAACACAATGCCGTCGAATTTGGCGTTGACAAACGAGAGAATGGGCAGGGGTGAGCAGTTGGCATAGCCATAAACGATGCCCACTTGCGGCAATTTGGTGAGGTTGTCCACGTTGAACACACTGGCAGTGGTGTGCTTATAGTTGGGTTCGTGCACGTAATAGGGTTTGCCATTATACACGTAACCGATGGGACCATAGGTGCCTTTGAACGTTGCAACGTCGGTGGTATGGGTCTTGATGAGGCTCTTGGCATCGATGAGTTGATTGTTCATGCAAGCCATAACGCCGTGGCCTTTTGACGCAGGATCAACCAAAGTGGCCACGCCATTGTAGAGGTTTGCAGGACCATCGGCGCTGATAGCCGTCGAAGGACGCATGCTTCCGACCAACACAACGGGCTTATCGCTGTGCACAGTGAGCGTCAAGAAGTAGGCCGTTTCCTCCATAGTGTCGGTGCCATGCGTTACTAATACGCCATCATAGTCTTCGTTATTGAGCAGCTGATTGATGCGTTTCGCGAGTTTCAACCACACTTCATCGTTCATGTCTTGGCTACCAATGTTCACTAATTGTTCGCCACTTACGTCGGCTAAATCTTTGATTTGTGGCACTGCATCAATGAGGGTTTGAATGCCCACTTGGCCTGCTCCGTATGCCGAAGAGGTGGCACTGGCACTCACACCTGCGATGGTTCCGCCGGTAGCAATGATGCGAATTTTGGGTTTTGCACTAAGGGCTAAGGTGAAAATCAAAGTGAACACCATTAGCATTGAAATCTTGATTGTTCTCATAATCTATTTAATTTATGGGTTTATAATGGGTTATTTTAATAAAGGAAAGTAATGATGAGGTAGCCAACGCCAATGCTTACAAAGGTAGTAATGAAGCCGGCGAGCTGAAAACTGTGGTTGAGCACGTAGCGTCCGATGCGCGTTGTGCCCGTTGTATCAAAGTTGATGGCGGCTACTTCGGTGGGATAGTTGGGGATAAAGAAATAGCCATTGACCGCCGGAAACATGGCTATGAGGGCAAAAGGCGACAGGCCTAAGCCAATGCCTAAGGGATAAAGCGTGCGAACGGTGGCTGCTTGCGAGAACAACATGATGGACATGATGAACAAAGCCACGGCAAAGAGGAAGGGAAATTGGGTCACAATGCCGGCAATATGCTCCTTGAAGAAGGCCAAGTTGCCGTTGAAGAACGTGTCGCCCATCCATGCAATTCCAAAGATACTCACCATGGCATTCATGCCTGCACCGAAGACATTGCCTTTCACTGCATCGCCAACTTTGGCTTTTCCGACGAGCAAAATGACGGCAGACATAGCCATCATGATGATTTCTATGGTCTCGGGCATGCTCAATTTCATGATGTTTCCATCGACATTGAACGATGGACGCAGCGATGGAACAGAACCAAAGAGCACCACTAAGAGCACGGCTGCCAAGAAAGCCAATACCGAATATTTGGCGCGTGGATGGAGGTTTGCTTCGTTTTCCATCGTCTTTTCACACTCGCCAACGGACTGAATGAGCCCTGCTTTCACACGTCTTTGGTATTCAGGATCGTCAACAAGCTCCTTACCTACGCGGTTTTGCACAAACGAAGCCACCAAGATGGCGATGAAAGATGCGGGAATACAAACGAGCATAATATCCTTTAGCTCGATGCCTTTGGCACCTAACAGGTCGGAAGAAATCATGGCTGCCGTGGCCGCCGATACCGGACTGCCCGTAATTCCCAATGAGGCTGCGATGGTAGCCACACTCAATGGGCGCTCGGGACGTATCTTTGTGTCTTTCGCAATCTCTGCAATAATCGGCAAAAGCGAATAGCTTGTGTGTGCAGTTCCTGCAACTAAACAGAAAAACCACGTAACCAATGGCCCATAATAGGTGATGTGTTCGGGATGTTTTCGCAGGAATTTGGCCGCCAAATGCACGAGATAATCCAACCCACCTGCCGCTTGAAGAGAGGCCGCAGCCGTGATAACTGACACGATGATGAGCATCACATCGATGGGGATGTTGCCGGGTTTTAAACCGAAAACAAACACCAAAAGGAACACACCTACCATGCCGTAGATGCCCATTCCGATGCCACCTATGCGCGCACCGATAAAGATAAGTGTGAAAACCAATAGGAGTTGAATGAGAATTAAAAGTGTAACCATAAACTCATCTGCTATTTTTGTGGTGCGTTAAACTTGTTTTCTTCTGTCGTTTTGGTGTGCCTTGATCACCCCACTTGGCTGCCGGGATTCACTTTATCGATTGTCGTTGTGACCGAAAGTGCCCCATCTGCGTTCGCAGCACTCAGAATCATGCCTTGGCTTTCGATGCCCATCATCGTGCGAGGAGCAAAGTTTGCCACGAAAAGCACATCCTTACCCACGAGCTGTTCGGGCTCATAATAGGCGGCGATGCCACTCAAAATGGTGCGATCCACGCCCGTTCCATCGTCGATAGTGAATTGCAACAGCTTCTTGCTCTTCTTCACTTTCTCGCAATGTTTGATGTGTCCGACACGAATATCCAACTTTTCGAAGTCGTCAAACGATGCCGTTTCTTTCACGGGTGCTGCATGATAGGCTGCCACTTCGTTGGCTTTTCGGGTAGCTTCGAGCTTGTCTAACTGCTTTTGTATGACGTCATCTTCGAGCTTTTCGAAGAGCAATTCGGGCTCAGCTAATTGATGTCCGGCCTTGAGCAGGTCGGTTTTGCCTAATTCGGCCCAATCGAAAGCCTCCATATTAATAAGGTGGCGCAGCTTTTCGGATGAGAAAGGCAAGAACGGTTCGAACGCAATGGCAAGGTTAGCCACAAGCTGCAGGGAGATATAAAGGATGGTTTCGACGCGCTTAGCATCGGTCTTCCACACCTTCCATGGCTCACATTCGGTGATATATTTGTTGCCGATGCGTGCCAAGTTCATGGCTTCTTTCTGCGCTTCGCGGAATTTAAACTGGTCTAAATAGCCCTCTAACTTCGCTTTTACGTCAGCAAATTCGGCCAGCGTCTGGCGGTCAACATCTTGTAATTCGCCGCAAGCCGGCACCACACCTGCCCAATATTTCTTCGTCAGTTGCAAGGCACGATTGACAAAGTTGCCATAGATGGCCACAAGCTCCGAGTTGTTTCGCTCCTGAAAATCGCGCCAAGTGAAGTTGTTATCCTTCGTTTCGGGCGCATTGGCTGTGAGCACATAGCGCAAAACATCCTGCTTTCCGGGTAAGTCTTGCAAATATTCGTGCAGCCAAACGGCCCAGTTTCGGCTGGTAGAAATCTTGTCATCCTCCAAATTCAAGAACTCATTGGCCGGCACATTGTCGGGCAAAATGAAGTCACCATAGGCTTTTAGCATGGTGGGGAAGATGATGCAATGGAACACAATGTTATCTTTCCCGATGAAATGCACCAAGCGTGTGTCGGGCTGTTTCCACCATTTCTCCCACGAACCAAAGCGTTCGGGGTGTGCCTTGCACAGCTCAATGGTGTTGGAAATGTAGCCGATGGGGGCATCAAACCACACATAAAGCACTTTTCCTTCGGCACCTTTAACGGGAACAGGAATGCCCCATTCCAAGTCACGTGTCATGGCCCGCGGCTGTAAGTCCATGTCAAGCCAGCTCTTACACTGACCATATACGTTGGAACGCCATTCAGAATGGTCGTCGAGAATCCATTTTTTCAGCCAAGGCTGGTATTGATTGAGGGGCAGATACCAGTTCTTCGTGGGACGAATGACGGGCTTCGACCCCGAAATGGTGGAGTGGGGATTGATCAATTCCATTGGACTGAGGTCGTGACCGCAACGCTCACACTGGTCGCCGTATGCATTTTCGTTGTGACAATAGGGACATTCGCCCATGATATAGCGGTCGGCCAAGAACTGATGGGCCTGCTCATCGTAGTATTGTTCGGTCTCTTTCTCCACCAATTTCCCCTCGTCATAGAGCTTTTTAAAGAAGTCGCTGGCAAACTGATGGTGCGTGGGGCTGGTCGTTCGGCTATAAATATCGAAGCTGATGCCAAAGGCCTCGAACGATTTTTTGATGAGCTCGTGGTAGCGGTCGCACACGTCTTGCGGCGTGATTCCCTCTTTCTTTGCACGGATAGTGATGGGCACACCATGCTCATCGCTGCCGCAAACGAACATCACCTCTTGTTTTTTGAGGCGCAAATAGCGCACGTAAATATCGGCAGGCACATAGACTCCTGCCAAATGGCCAATGTGAACGCCTCCGTTAGCATAGGGCAAAGCCGCCGTAACGGTGGTGCGTTTAAACTGCGTTTCCTTCATTTATCTTGTTGATTTTGATTTCTTTGTTTGCAAAATTACACAAAAAAGAGCGGAAAACCATTGCTTTTACCATGCAATTCGCGCTTTATTGGGCAGTAAAAGCAATGCTTTTGCGACACAATCTGCATGCTTTTTCCCGACAATCTGCATGCTTTTTCCGACAGCCGTTCCATCCCTTTGTGGACGAGGGCAAGCGAGATACACCCGTTTCTCCATCATTTTTCTCAAAAATGAGCGAGATACGGCTGTTTCTCAACTATTTTTTTCAAAAACAAACGAGATACACCCGTATCTCAATCATTTTTCATCAAAACGAGCGAAACACACCCGTTTCTCATCTGTTTTTTTCAAAAACAAACGAGATACACCCGTTTCTCATGCTTTTTCTGCAAAACAAGTCGACTCGTTTCTTTTGCTTTCGGCATCGCTTCTTGGCACAACAAACCCGTGAAACGGGCGGTTTGCAAGCCGGCTATGGCGGCAAAAGAAGGAAAGGGGATGGCCAAGGCCTGCAAAAAGCGTGGGCTATTTGTTTAAATAGACGCGGATGCCGACATTCAGACTGAGGCTGGTGGACTTGTCTTTATAAACACTTTTCACGTTGCTGCCATTGTTAAAATGATGGCTTATGCCCGGTTCGACGTAGGCACTGAGCGCAGGATTGAAGCGAATTTCGCCGCCAACGGCCGCATGAATCGAGAAGATTGGCGCATGCTCGGTGATGGTTTCGGCGCTGGTGGGCGGCACAACGTCCGGTGTAGCCTTTTGTTTCGCACGGCCTTTCACCAACTTTTCGACCTCGCCTCCGGCCATTGTATAGAGGTTGATGCGCCGCGTTTTGTAAAAACTGTAACCCATGCTCATCGGAAGACCGATGTAGTGCAGCTCTTGTTGCACGGCACTTTCGGCATTATCCATGTCGCAAGTGAAGTCGGAGACCAAGCGACTGTAGGTCAATCCGGTTTGGATGCGCCAACGCCGATGGATGTTATAGCCCACCGACAGGCCGAATTTAACCGGCCGATGGTGCCTTGTTTTCATTTGTACGCTGCCCGAACCGTTCGCATAGTTTTGCCTTTCGTGACCCGAGAAGGCGTCTACATATTCGCCATAGGGGTTGGCTGCTGCGAGCAAAACGCCTTGAGAAGTATGTGACGAGCCGCTCAATCCATCATAAGACGTGGCGAAACTCCATCGCGAAGCGTCGGTAGAAGGCTTGCGTTGTGGTGGGGTTTCGCGACCTGATTGCGGCGGCATTGCGGGCAAAACCCGACGCAATGGCTGCGCAGTCTGCGTGTCGGAGTGGGGTTGTGAAGGGGCTGTTTCCGTCGGTTGTGCGTCGGTCTTTGCGGGCAATTCGTTGCGAGCCATGAGCAAGTTGTGTGCCTTGTGCGCCAAGTGGCGGCCGAAACGCGATGCAATGGGGCGTTCCGTGTGCGGCACAGCGTGGGGTGTTGGCTGTCGGGAAGCGATGTTTGACGGGACAAGGAGCGATGGAGAAGTGGCGGAGACCAGCGGTTTGTCGGCAGAAGGCAGCGTCATCCGATGGACGATATACAAGCCCACGGTGAGGAAAGCCGCTATCGAAGCTGCGCGAATACCCCACAACGCCACGACCTTTTGGCGGTGCGGCGGTCGGCATGTGGGTGCCATTCCCCGGCGACGCATCTCGTTTTTGATGTCGTCGAGCAACCCTTGCGGTGCTTGTGCATGCTGCTCATTGCGCAAGCGCGTCTGCACTTTGTTCAGCCAATCCGTTTTCATTGTTCGGTCTCCTTTTGTTTTTGTTCGTTAAGTATGTTGGCAAGCAGGTTTCTTGCCTTATGAAATTGCGAGGCAGAAGTGTCGGGCTTGATGTGGAGAAGCGCGGCAATCTCTTTGTGAGTTTTGCCTTCAATCGCAAACAGATTGAAGACTGTTCGATAGCCTAACGGCAGTTGTTGAATGGCATTTGTAATCTGTGCAACCGACAAACTGTCGACATCGGGCGCATCAATCTCTGCATCTGGGAGCTCTATTGCTTGGTTGACGAACAGCTTCGAATGGTCTTTGCGCAGAAAATACAGCGCCTCATTCACCACTACCCGCGTGAGCCAAGCCTTCAAAGAGCCCTTGCCTTGATATTCAAACGTATGAATTTTTGTGAAGATGCGGATGAATGCCTCTTGCAACACATCGTGCATATCTTCGACGTTGGGGATATAGCGTGCGCAAACAGCCGCCAAATAATCGGCATATTCGCCATAGAGTTGGTCCATGGCGAATGCGTTGCCTTGCTCGAAAAGACGCAAGAGATGCTGTTCTTTGTTATATCCGAAAAGATTCATTCAAGGCAAAAGGGGGCTGAGCAGGTTGCGTTAAGGGCGGGAAGTGTATTTGAAGGTTACACTTTTGACACCCGAAAACGATTTCCATTTCAGCGTTAAGTCCACCGCTTTGCCGTGAGTGTCGGGCAAATCGCTGAGTCGGAAAGCCACCAAACCGTCTTTCACAACGCCGCGAACATCGCCTTTTGCATCGTGATGGAGCACCACTTCGTAGGGATTGGCACCCTTTACCAGCGTCACTACATGCTTGGTTCGGTTGCCAAAATAGGTTCTAAAACGCAGGGTGAGGTAGCCATCTTCCACAACTGTGGTCCAATGCTTGACGATTTCCAGCGGGTCGGTGCCATAGGTTTGGTCGTTTTTTGCTCCCAAGTCGGGTGACATCTTCTTCGTAAGAATGGTGTCCATCCAGTTGACGAATGCCGTTTTGGAGTAATGTCCGGGCTGTCCTTCCTGCATAGTGAGGTTGGCCAAGGCGCGCAACTCGCGGTTTCCGTAGCGCGAAGTCTTCATGTTGGTGGGCAAAACGGTGGTTGCATCGTCCAGTTGAAGGTAGACTTGTCCCGTGGCTGTGTTGGTTTTAATCGTCACCAATGCGTTGGGATAGTACACACTGTTGTCGTAATCATCGTCGTTGTTGCATGCGATGAAGGCCATTCCACTGAGGCAGAACGCTGCCAACACCATTGTTTTGAGTACCTGTTTCATTTTCATCGTTTTTGTTTTTTATCGGGATTTAAACTTTTAAAATAGTCATTTTCGTTGCAATGATTTTGCTTATAAAAAGCATATTCCCGAGAAACCTTGCCTCGTTTTTTGCAAAAGGTTGTTAAACTTTTCAGTGCATGCGCTTCCTTTGGCGGGTTTTCTTCGCGGCTTTTGCGATGGTTCGGCACACGGCCGCAGGCAAATTGCAGGACGGATGATGGAACATGGTAGCCAAATGGGTTGTTGAGGCGGGCGGCAGATGAAGCGCCTTTTATTTTAATTTCTCGCGTTGCAGAATCTCAATGGTCTTGCCATCGATGCGGATGGCACCCTCTTTCTCAAACTCATTGAGCACCCTCAGCAGCGAAAACTTCTGAATGCCGAACGAATTGGCTATCTCTTGACGGCTGCGTTGCAGCTTAATGGTGTTCGAATTTTGTTCGCCTGCCGTCTCCAACAGCAAGTAAGCCACCTTCTCTCTCACGGTGAAAAGGCTCAACACCTTCATTTTATGCGTGAGAAACACGTCGATGTTGGAGAGCGTTTGAATGAAATTCATGCGAATATCGGGGTCGTTATCCATGAGCAGACGCAAGGTTTGCGGAGTCATGCGCAACAACTTCACCTCGCTATCGGTCTCAACACTCACGGGTATGGTGTTGTCTTTGGCGAAGATAAACGCCGGAGCTATAATGTCGCCGGCCTGCAATCGGCTCACTTCCACTTGCTTTCCGCTGAGCGAAGCCATGCGACAAACCAACGAACCTTTGACCACAATGTCGGCAAAACGGCAGGGCATGCCGGCCAAGGCATAGACATCGCGCTTCTCAAGGCTCACGATTTGATAGTTGATGCTGCCCAAAGCCAATTCTATACTCACTTCGCTCATGCCCATGAAAAGCGGACATTGGCGCAGGGCATGCATGATAAAATCATTCATCATAGGGGAAAAATCTTGAATTAAAATAATCAAAATGTGCGTCGTGGTGCATGGATTGCGTCCACATCGCGCCATGCAAAAATAATAATAAAAACCGATTTGGGCAGGCTTAGCTCGCAGAAAAGCTGTAACTTTGAACGAAAATTCAGGAAAATGGGAATGAAAAAATGGTTGACTGCCGCCTTGTTTCTGGGGTGTTTGAGCAGCATGCAAGCACAGGATTTGCGTTTTAAAAACGGGCAATTTAAGATTGTTCAGCTCACCGATCTGCATTATAAACAGGGTAATCCCGCATCGAAAGAGGCCACCGATAACATCGTTGAGGTGGTAACGGCCGAGAAACCCGACCTCATTGTGCTCACAGGTGACATCATTTATTCGTCACCTGGCAGTGCTTGTTTGCAGGAAGTGCTCAAAGTGTTGACCAATTTGAAGACGCCTTTTTGTTATCTTTTGGGCAATCATGACCCCGAACAAGGCACGCCGGTCACGCAACTTTACGACTTAGCGCAGCAAAATGCCTACTGCGTGCAGCCCAAACGCGTGGGCAATGTGCTCGATTATGCCTTGCCTATTCTGTCGACTTCGGGCTGGAAAGTGACCGCTGTGCTCTATTGTATGGACACACATGCCTACAATAAGATGGCGGGTGTGGGCGGTTATCAGTGGCTGACGGCCGACCAGATAGCCCGTTATCGCAGATGGTCGGGCACGTTTACCCAGCGAAACGGCGGCAAACCCGTCAACAGTTTGATGTTTATGCACTATCCGTTGCCCGAATATAACGATGCTGTGGCCAACACACAAGTGACTTTAATCGGCACACGTATGGAGAAAGCCTACGCACCCAACCTCAATAGCGGTATGTTTTCGGCCGTGAAAGAGTGTGGCGATGTGATGGGAATCTTCTGCGGTCACGACCACGATAACGACTATTCGCTGATGTATTACCGCGTGTTGCTGGCCCATGGACGCTTCTCGGGCGGCAACACCGAGTACAATCATCTGCGCAATGGTGCGCGCGTGATAGTGCTTTATGAGGGGAAACGCAGCTTCGACACGTATATTCGGGAGCGCGGCGGACGCATTCTTTACGAGACAACCTATCCCGATAGCTACACCAAGGACGATTGGAAAAAGCGCAATGGCACGCGATAGCCACATCGATTGTGGCTACAAAGACCTCTCTTTTCGCTCATGTTTTCGGTGAAGCTATAAGGGATAGCCCTGCAAACTCTGCCTGATTTGTTGCAAGGTTTGGGTGGAAAGTGGCACAGTTACCCCCTATAGTTGCAGGGTTTACGCCTCGTGCAGGGGTCAGAAGTGCACGGCTTCGTGCGCCATGCTGTGCAAAATGGTATCAAGCGGACTTATATTTCCATGATTTTTGCTTCGAATTGGTCGTTGTCTACCTTCGATTTATTCTTCACACGTGTCTTGTAAGTGTTGATAGTGTGGATGCTATAGTGCAGGAATTTGGCAATGCGTTCGGAGTCGTTGATGCCCAAACGGATGAGCGCAAAGATGCGCATTTCGGTGGTCAGCGTGTTGGTTTTCTCGTGGGTCGGCGCGTCATCGAAGAGCTGATTGTAGCGCGTGATGAAATGAGGAAAAAGGTTTAGAAAAGTTTTGTCGAAGTCTTCGAACATCGATTTGCGCTCGTCCATGAGCTGATGTTCTTTCAACGAGGCGCGCAAATCGGCAAATTGTCGCGTTGCAATCTTCGCGTCAATGGTGCGATAGAGCTTTTCCACCTTATTGATATATTCGGCATTGGCATAAAACGACTGCCCGATGTACTCGTCTTTGATGGTGTTTGCCTCGCGCAACTGGGCGTTGATGCGCTCCAATTCGGCTTTGCGTTGTGCAATAACGGCCTGCGCCTGCTTGGTTTTGCGCATTTGTCGGCGAATGAAATAGGTGAAGACGAGCAGGGCAATGACAAACAACAAGGCGATGATAGCCGTGGAAGCCAAGGCGTTGCGCTGGCTTTCGACCATGCGATAGCGGTCTTGTTCGATGATGGGCAAGATGCCACTCACCTCGATAACGCGCTGGCGTGCACCATAGAAGTTGGCATTTTGCAGCGATTGGCGCACATATTCGGTGGCTCGTTGAATGTCGCCTTGCTCATAAAGCAGACGGGCCAACGTGCAAAGGGCGGTGGTTTCGCGGGTTGCCGAGACGTTATCATAGATGGCAGCTTGCGCCAACAGGCAGATGGCTGCGGCCTTTTCGTGCTGAAAAAGCTTGGTCCATCCCATGCAAGAGGTGATGATGGCGCGCGTATGGGCATCGACATGGTTGCGCGAAAGCAACTGTTTGAAATAACGATTGCTCGTCGTGAAGTGGCGCCATTTCATGGCTTGCAGACCTGAAGCATAGAGCCATTCGTCGCTGTTTTGCGGCAGATAGTGGAGCAACGAGTCGGTGAAAACAGAACCCTTTGCAATGTATTCGCCAACGTAAGGAGCAGCATGGGTGTAATCGGCCAAATCATAATAGAGACGGGCAGCTGTGGTAAAATAGAGCTTTCGATAGGGAGCCGTGGCGTGGGCGATGTCGATTGGTTGCAGCGTGGCGACACCTTCGTGAAACAACCCGGCCGAAAGCAGGCAAAACACCTGCGCACATTGGGCTTCGATGTGGAAGTCTTGGCTGCACAGTTGCAGCGCCATTTGGTTCATTTGCTGTGCGTAGGTGTAGGCCGAGTCGTACTGGTAGGAGGCATATTCCTTGTAGAGTTGTCGCAAAAGTGCGTAGCGTTTGCGGTCAAAGGTGCGTGGAAGTTGTGCTTTCAGTTGCGCAATGCGTTGCAGCTTTTGCTGTTCGTATTGTGCCTTTTTTGTCAGACTTTCATCCAATTTTTGCAGCATCTGTGCCGGATTAGTGGCGCTGTTTTCTGCGCAAACACGACCCGACCATAGCGCCACGAGGCACAATAGGACGCCCAAGAGCGTGCCATTTTTCATGTGATAAATGTTGGTGTTCATGCCCATTGTGGGGACTTTGTTTGTTATTCTCTTCGCACAAAGTTACAATATTTCTGCAACACTCCCACCGCTCCCCCTGCGATTATTCGCCCAAAACAGGCAAATCGCGCAGTAAAAGCATGCAAATCGTGCGGTAAAAGCATGCAGATTGGAGGGTAATTGCATGTAGATTGCGCAATAAAAGCATGTGTTTTTGTATGGGTTGGCGGTGCAATGGCCGGATTGTCGGCAACAGGCATGGGAGGGAAAGGGCAAACGAAAACCTCCAAAGCAACAGGAAACGTCGCTTTGGAGGGGATAAGAATGAAAACTTTTTGTTGGGTAAACAAGTGTGGTTGCGCAGCGTTAGCCCACTGCGCCGTGCCACAACAAGTCTCTTTTACCATCCGGGATTTTGCGGAAGTTCATATCCGCGGCTCTTATAAAGCGTGATTTGGTCTTCCGGTAGCGGATAAAGATAATCCTTTTCGGCCATCGTTCGCATCAGAGCCGTGCTGGTAATGGGTTGGATATAGCCTGCCGTTCCGCCTCCTTCAATCTTCACACCTTTCAGTGTTTCAACGGTAATGGGCGTGGTGTGGGTGGCATTATACTGTGCGACAAAGGCTGTCTTGTCGAGATAAGCACCGCGATTGGCCTTGGGATTGCGCACCATGTCGGCATAATGGAGCTTGCTCCAGCGGCGAAGGTCGTTGAAACGAATGCCCTCGTACACCAATTCGGTGCGGCGCTCGCGGCGGATTTCCCAAATGATGGGCGTCACATCGGCATCGCGTTCGGGGTCGTTGATGGTCACACCATTCACTTGTAGGTTGCTACCTGCCAAGATAAGATGGGGCATTTGCGTGCTGGGTCGGTCGCGAATCACGTTGATGGTCTTGTCGAAATCGGCCTGAGTGAGGGTATAAGCGCCCATATCGGCCAGTTCGGCAGCCGCTTCTATATAGTTCATCAGCACTTCGTTGAGCTTCATTACAGGTGCGTCGGTGATGCAGGTGTAACTGCTTCCACCGGGCTTGTCGATGAGGTTGGGGTTGACAAAACGATTGCCGAAGTAGCCAGAGATGGCCCAAACGTCGTCGATACCGGTTAAAGAGAGGCCCGAAGTTCGGATGGTTGCAGCCAAACGCGGGTCGCGGTCGGTCATTTCGGCAGCGAAAGTATGGTCGCCTTGATACTGGGTGTTGCCCACTTGATGAATGGGTAGCCCGTTCTTGGTGAGGTAACTCTCGACCAATGACTTCGAAGGACTGTCGATTTCTACCTCTGTATTTTGGAAAGTCATGAGGCTATGCATCACAACTCCCTCTACATACGAACGGTAAAGTATCACTTCGGGGTTGCCGGCTAAGTCTTCAGACGTGGTGAGATCCTTGTAGTTTGCGCACAATGAGTAATGGTTTTCACTCATCAAAGTGGTGGCAAAGTCTTTGGCTGCCTGCAAGAAATGTTTCGCATTAGCGGTGTTGTTCTCGCGATATTTCTGCCAAGTGCCCTCGAAAAGCATGAGGCGTGAGGCATAGGCCAACGCCACATCACGCGTGATGTTGAGGCCTTTTTCGCCGTCTGAAGTGCGGATGTGCTGGATGGCATAGTTGAGATCGTCCAATACTTTGTTCATCACCGTTACACGATTTTCGCGCGGACGATAAAGCATTGTATAGTCGGTGTTGCCCAAAGCTTCTTCATAATAGGGCACATTGCCAAAGCGACTCACCAGCTTGGCATACTCCATGGCGCGCAAGAACCGCGTTACTCCCAGCCAATGTTCCTTGGTTTCGCTGTTCAGGTTGGCACTGTTGATGCGATTGATGAGCACGTTGATGACGCGCACATCGCTGAAATCCCAACTCGATGCTGAGGTAGATGCCGGGGCAACCTTCGTGAAAAATGTTGCCTTTTGCTGTGCGTTGTCATCGGTCCAGTCGGCAATATTGGTCTGAGAGAACCAGTCTGCGCGATTCCAGTGATTGCGATAACCGGGGAAATAGGTGGTGTATTCGTCGTAAACGGCGGTGCGAATATTTGACTCTACGTCCCAAAACTCGGGATTATCGGCAATCTCATCTAACGGATCGCGTGTGAGAAAATCATTGCAAGCCGTAAGCGTCAGGGCGGAGGCGATTGCAAAATAAAATGCTGTTTTCATAACGTTGTTTCATTTTAAGGGTTAGAACACGGCTTGAACGCCAAAAGAAAGCGTGCGCATGTAGGGATAACTGCGTCCAAACGACCACCGACTGTCGCCAAATCCCGATTTATATTGCGTGCTTTCGGGGTCAATAGGAACCTTCATGTGGTCGAATTCAAACAGGTTTTCGGCGCTGAAATATACGCGAATGCTTTGTAAAGCAATCTTCTTCATCACGACATCGGGCAGCGTATAGCCCACCGTGAGGTTCTTACAGCGCAGATAAGCCATATTACAGAGATAGCGGGTTTGCGTTAAAAAGTTACGCCCATTGTCCACCCATGACATGTCTGTGGGACGAGGATAGAAGGCATTGGTGTTGGATGGCGTCCAATAGTCCATTTGATGTGCGTAGACTGCATCCATAAAGCCTGATCCTCCACTGGGAATAGCCACGGCACCACCTACCCAAAGGTCGCGTTTTCCCACCCCTTGGAAGAAGGTATTGAAATCGAATCCCTTGTAGGAGCAGCCCAAGTTGAAGCTGTATTCGAAGTTAGGCAAGGCGTTTCCGATGACTTTTAAGTCGCCATGATTCTCAACAGTGTTGTTGCCATAGGTAATCTTTCCATCGCCATTTAAATCCTTATACTTCACATCTCCGGGGCCAAACTTGAATGTTCCACTCTCGTAGAGTGCCTGACTGGCGATGCCATCTTTCAGTGTTCCGTCGGGTTTAAAGTCGTCTGCCTGGAAAAGACGGTCGGTTTCGTAGCCCCAAATCTCGCCCAATCGCTTACCTTCGTAGTTGCCATAGATGTTACGATCTTCCTTATTATACTTCGTAATCTTCTCGGTTACATGGGAAAGTGATGCACTGGCCGACACACCTAAACCGTTGTTGAAGCGGTGTTGATAGTTTACGCCGACCTCAAAGCCTGTTCCTGTGAGTTCGCCATAGTTCACTTTGGGCACCTTGGCACCAAATGTTGCGGGCAAAGCCTCACCGGCTGTGTGCATATTCGACGTGATACGGCGATACCAATCGAAAGTGAATGTGAGCTCGTTATTCAGCAATCCCGCATCAAGACCTACGTCAAACGTCGTTACACGCTCCCAAGTGAGGGCCGGAGAGATAACCGATGGTGTGCCCAACGAGGTGATTTCCTTGCCGCCAATGACCCATCCTGAGGGATTAGCTGCCATGGTTGAGATGAAAGAGTTGGCTGCAACATCTTGGTTTCCGATAGTTCCCCAAGAGGCACGCAGCTTTAAATTGCTTAAAGAGGGGCGTGCCCAATCCATGAATTTCTCTTCGGATGTGCGCCAACCGGCCGAGAAAGATGGGAAGAACGCCCATTTCTTGCCTTGTGGGAAACGCGAAGAACCGTCATAACGGGCGTTAAATTCAAAGAGATAGCGTTGCAGGAAATCGTAGTTGATGCGCCCAAAGAAGCCCGCAGCAGCAAAGTCATTGTGGAACGAACCCCACGTGCTGGAGGAGTATTGGTCGCCCGTTGTCAAGGCAATCTCGGGCATGTTTAGGCTAATCAGCCCACGTCTTTCGGAATAATGTCCCAATGCTTCGCGCGTTTCGGCATCGAAACCGGCCATGAATTTGAAGTCGTGCTTCTCTTGAAGTGCAAACTTATAGGTGGCATAGGCCTTGAAAATGTTTTGCAAGGTGTAGCTGCTTTGCTGAATGACGCGGTCGTGTGTGCTGCCATACAAGTCCTTATAGTTGCTGAAAGGCGCTGTGGCAAACATGTCGTAGGCCGTCACTCTGCCGCCGTTTCGCTTCGTAGCATCGTTGACATAGCCGAAGGTATAGTCGAAATTGACGGTCATATTTTTCAGCGGATTAAGCTCTGTTCCGAGGTTGGCACGCAGATAAGTCGACGTGAGGCTCTCGCGATTGCCGGCCTTAATGTCGGTAACTGCCGAGCGGAAGGGCTTGCCTTCGTAGTCAGCATAGGGGTACCAGCGCGGCCAACGCAGCAAATAGAACCACGCATCATATTGCCCTGACGTGAAACGATAGGGCTGATCGTTGACCGAACGCGTAAACAAGATGTTGCTTCTCACGCGCCACCATTTGGTAACGTTGGTGGTAATGTTGGAGTGAAGCGTGTAGCGGTCATACTTATCGGTGTTGAACTTCATCACGCCTTTTTGCGAAAGATAGCTCAAACTAATGTTATATGTGGTGGTGCGGTTGCCGCCTGTCACCGAAAGATTGTGGTTTTGTTGCGGCGTCCACTTGCGTGTAAACTCTTTAATGGGGTCGAAAGAGCGGAAGAAATAGGTCTTTCCGTTGCGCACTTCAAAGTCTCTTCCTGCCTGCATATCGCCCAAATCGGCCTGTGACATGCCGCCATATTTGTGCTCCCACTCTTTGATTTTCCCAATAGCATACTGATCAATCATGTAGCCGATATTACTCTTTTGGGTGAGACCTTGGCGTTGCATGATTTGCCAAATGAAGTCAACATTGTCCGAAGCCGTAGCCAGTTTGGGCATCTTTGTGGGCGTGTTCCATGCAAAGTTGTTCGAATAAGACACGCGCACGCGGTCGTTGTTTGCCCCTTGCTTGGTGGTGATAAGAATCACACCCCATGCGGCTCTTGTACCATAAATAGAGGCTGAAGAAGCATCTTTCAGCACCGAAATGGTCTCGATGTCGTCGGGATTGACCAGGTTCAAACTCGGTACTTCCACGTTATCGACCAAAATCAGCGGCTTGGTTCCACTCGCTGCACTGAGCGAACCCACACTTCCGCGCAAACGAATGGTGCTTTCTGTGCCCACACCACCAATGCGGTTGTTGATGGTTAAGCCCGGAGTAATGCCCTGAAGTGCCTTGCCCACATCGGTAATCGGGCGGCTGGCGATGGCTTTGTCGACATCAACATTGGCCACAGCTCCCGTGAGGTTCACCTTCTTTTGGGTGCCATAACCCACGACAACCACCTCGTTGAGCTCGCGATTGTTCTCTGCTAAGCTCACCTTCATATTGGCTTGGGCCGCCACTTCGACCTTTTTATAGCCAATATACGAGATGACGAGGGTGGCACCCGGCCGCACATTGAGCTGGAAATGGCCGTTTAAGTCGGTGATGGTACCACTGTTAGTGCCCTTCACCAATATGCTGGCACCGATAATTGGCTCGCCATTGGTGTCGGTAACTGTGCCCGAAAGCGTTTGTTGCTGTTGCGTTTCAAGACGCAAATTACTGTTTAAGTTAGCCTTGGCAGGAGGTAATCCTGTGGCTGATGCTGGCCAATCTACAGCCAAAGCCAGCACGGCTGCAAGCGAATAAAATTTAATCATAGGTATGCTTGGTTTGTTAACGATTGCACGTATGGACTGCGATGGTGTGATTTTTGCAATAGTGAAACCCTGGTTTGAGCTTATTTTATGGGTCTTGGGCTATGCCTTCAACACACATTGCAGCTTGCCTTGCACTAAGGTTACGGTAAAAGGTTGTAGTTTTCCCCGTAACAAAAGGTCACAACAAATTTAGAAAAAAATAAAAAGAAAGTGTAAATTTTAGCAGTTAATAATCTTTAAAACAAGAAAAATGCAACAGATTGTCTCCTAAAATGGTTGAGATGGCCTCACAATATGGTTGAGATTGTTGGGTAAAGAAGCCTATTTTGTTACATTGAAGGGTGCAAATGGCTCCACAATGTGATAGCAGGGGCAACATCGAAGGATAGCGATTGCGTGGGGATCGCAAGAGCTTGTGCGGACGAGGGCAAGGGACATGGTGCTTTTGGTGCGCGCTTTCCGCGGGCGAGTGGCTTTTATGTTCTGAAAAAAGTTCTGCCGAGAAACCCCTTTGAAATGCCCATCACTTATGCGAATAGCTTTTATATGTTGAAAAAAGTTCTGCCGAGAAACCCCTTTGCAGGGCGTTCTCGGCAGAATATCCATCTTGCTTTCCGTTGTTTTGCGGTTGCGATAGGCTCACACTTCATGCCCCTTCATGTGCAAGGCCTGCATGAAACGGGCAATCACTTCGGGCTTCCCCGTGTGTTTTCCGAGGTCTTCCGACAGCTTACACGTGTCGTTATAGTAGGGCCAACTCTCGGTAATCTTCGCCGCAACCAACTTAATGACGATGTTCAGGGGCTCAATTCCTGCGAAATCGTTGGTGAAATGGGTGCCGATACCAAATGAGGGTTGGCACACGGCCTGCGCATATTGCTGAATTTCAATGGCGCGATCGGTGTCTAAAGCGTTGGAGAACAACACCTGCTTCGTGCGCGAATCGATGCCCAACGACCGGTATTTCTCGACAATTCTCTGTAGCTGTTCGCGGTTATCGCCCGAGTCAATGCGCAACCCTTTGAACAGGTTGGCAAAGTCTTCTGAGAAGTTTAGGGCGAAAATGTCCCAGCCAAACGAGTCGTAGAGATAGGTGCCTAAGGCGCCACGAAAGGTGTTGCGCCACGCGTTCATAGCGATGTGATTGGCCATTTGCGGACCAAACATGCCGCCGATGGCGCAGATAAACTCATGAGCCATGGTGCCCACGGGCTTCAAATCGTGCTGCATGGCAATGTAGATGTTGCTCGTTCCGGCCAAACGCCCCGCCCATTCGCGGCTCGAAGCGCTGTCTTTAAGGGCGCGAACCACCGTGTCTTCGGCGGTAAACGATGCGCGACGGCGCGTGCCAAAGTCTGAAAACACACAACCTGCTGCGAGCAGACGGTCGGCCTTCAGGCGCGTCTTGGTGTATAAGGCCTCGTAGTCTAATTGCTCGATTTGGCCCGTCATGCAATAGTATAGCTCAGAGATGATGGCCAACACCTTTACTTCTAACAGGATGGTGTCGCTCCAAGAGCCTTCAAATTCCACGTGCAAATGGCCTTCATCGGTTTGCCAAACCTTCGTCCAGTCGCTCGAAAAGCGAAAGCCTTTGAGATATTGAAAGAACCAATGGGGCATGTAGGGGCATTGCCTTTTCATGAAATCCACCTCTTCATCGGTGATGACCACCTGTTCTAACGCTTTGATTTGCCGGCGCAAGGCATCGGCAAAACCAGCGGGATAAACCCGGTTGCTGCGGTCGACAAACTGGTATTGCACCTGCGCACGCGGGTAGTTGTCGATGACGGCACAACACATGGTGAACTTATAGAGGTCGTCGTCGGTGAAATGAGTAATGATTTGCTGCATTGTTATCGTTGTCTTTTTGCCTGCAAATATACAGCTTTCGCATGGGAAATCAGCGAGAAACACTTGCAAACCTGCAAATTCTTATCTTATAAAAATGTGGGCGAGGGCGAATATTGCTATTTTTTTGTATTATTTCAGGAGTAGACCGCTTGTCCATTCATTGAAAATGTTTATATTTGCAACGTGTTCTATGTGGAATGCATTAATCGATTAAAGCTTATGACAAACGATGTAAAAACGCAGAGAGGAATTGTTACAGACCGCAATTCTGTATCATTCAGCTACCGTTCGCCTATTGGTGTGCGGCGAGTTGTGATGTCACATGCTACCATTGCGCAGCGTGCAAACGAGTCGTATGCACGTATTGTTAATGGAAAGAAATAATGGCAGGACAACCTTTCTATTCTATTTACGACAAACTTATCACGGGGAAAGACGATGTGATAGGTATGTTGGCCTATAGCATTTATAAGCAACACAAGATAGAATTCATAGAAGATTTTAAGCGTAAGAAGGGAAAATGTCCTGAGGATAGCGACTTCGAATATTTCATTATGTCGTCTGTTGCCCCCAGCCAACTAAAGAAATATCGGGAGAGTGCCCGTGCAATCTTATCTGAAAATGTTGCGGCAGCCGTTCAAGATGAACTGTTAAGAATCGATATTGATTTTCAAAAGTCCATTGACAGTGTAGTGAAACGGCATACTGATGATGTGGAAAAGGTTGTGGAAAAACATGCCATATCCAATTGGAAAACGATTGGGTTGAACATTGCAAGTTCTTTTTTATTCTCTATTCTCCTGGTGATTGTTTTTATCTTTGGCTTTACTACGGAAAGTGGTTTGCGGACAAAGACAAAAGCTGTGATAGAAACCATACACGAAAGCCAAGCCGTACATCCTGTAGATTCGACATCAATACACTAAATGCGACTTGGGTTTTTCTGTAATTTTGTAAGCAAAACAGCAGTGATATGAAGCGGACAACGATTTTAGGATGGGTGATGTTGATGGTTGTTTTCGGGCTTGTTTCGTGGCAAACCCACCGCAACAACTGTGTTTGTGACGCGCGAACGGGCGCAACAAAAGTGGAGATTGACACCGTAGAAGAAGAGATTGACACCGTAGAAGAAGACGATACGTCGCGCGTGATTATCAGTTCGACCGAAGTGATCGACACGTTGGTGGGCGATTGGCAAATCTATGGCATCAAGAAGCCTAATCGTTACAAGATTAAATACTTGCCCAACGACTATGAATTGAATAATTCGGTGTTTCTCACGCTACGTTATCGCGGTCGGATGGTGCTGAAAAACAAAGAGATTTCGAGCCGCATGCTCTCGGGATCACCGCGCCACTATGTGCTGTCAGCGTTTGAATTGCTCCATGTTTCGCCCTCAGCGGTTTATTTTAACTTTACGGATAATGAGCCCGAAGCTTGTGGCTTTTTCAACTTCGTCTATTGTGTTCCGGCACAGGGGAAGCCTAAACTCTATGATGTTGAGGGCGACGAGCGTGCCGATATCGGTTATCTGCTGACGCGGTTGAGCGAGATGTTTGCCATCTATTTCCACGAAAAAATCCATTATAAAGCTACCTTCGCCGAACTTGAGCCTTTGCTTTCGTCCTATTTCACGAAGGAAGTGATTGATGAAATGCGCAAGAAAGGTGCGCGAGGTGACGAGGAAGTGCTGTTTGGACGGCCGTTGCAAGATGTCGAACGGGTGCGCAAAACGCAGAACTTCGAAGATAACGATGAAGACCCATGGACGAAAATGACCTGTGCTTTCTCGAAAAATGCAGCCGACACCGTTGCCCTTCGCTATGAATCCACCCCCTTTAAGGAGGACGAGGAACCCAAGATTGCGCGCATCGTGCCATGGAAATAAAGACTTTCACCAACGATAAAGATTTACATTCTATTTAAAATCGATAGAATATGGAGACGGTAACAACAGCGACACGCACAACAATGAAGCAAACACTTAGTGATATTTTGCTTGATATTTCGTGGGCACGTCTATCTACAAATTACTTTGGTCGTAGCCGTTCATGGCTGCATCAAAAGTTAGATGGATACAATAGTAAAGGCAATGAAGGTGGTTTTACGGAGACTGAAAAGGTTGCATTGCGCAATGCTCTCAAAGATCTTGCCGAACGTATCAGCACAGCTGCTGACAAAATATAAGGTTTTGTTTTGATGGCTTTAGCGTGCTTTTATCACATAAAACGCCCCAACACATCCTTTGTGTTGGGGCGTTTTGTTGGTTCTATACGTGCGAGTGTTGGCCTTTTTTCTTTAAAAGGCACCTCAAACCGATTTGCATTGCATGTTACGCCATTACCTTTACGCGAGCAGACTATAAAATCTGCTCGGCATGTGCCTTCACTTTGATTTGCTTAGGACCAAAGATTTGCGTCACGACGCCCGCTTCATCGGTGATGAAGGTGGTGCGGAAAACGCCCATATACGTGCGGCCCGCCATCTTCTTCTCGCCATAAACGCCGAGCGCCTGCACCAACTTCAGGTCGGTATCGGCAATCAATGGGAACGGCAACTGATGCTTTTCGATAAACTTTTTGTGCGACTTCGCATCCTGAGTGCTGCAACCTATGACGGCATAACCTTGCGCAAGAAAGCGCTCATAGTTGTCTCTCAGGTTGCAAGCCTCGCTCGTACAGCCCGGTGTTGCGTCGCGCGGATAGATGTAGAGCACGAGTTTTTTACCGGCGAAATCGCTGAGATGCCATTCTTTTCCGTCTTGGTCGGTGCCAAGAACCTCGGGTAGTTTTTGTCCAATTTCCATTTTTTATTCCTTTCATTTAATGGGTTATGATATATATAAGGTGTGCCCTCGCAGGGCAATCACCCTTGTTTCCAAATAAAATGGGGATGGTTTTCGTCGCCATAATGGGGCGCAAACGCAAAACCTTCGTAGGCGAATTGCGGCAAATCGGCGGGCTGTTGCCAACCCTTTTGAAGGATTTGGCGCGTCATTGCTCCACGACAACGCTTGGCATACAAGGGCATGATGCGCATCTTATCACCCTTTTCAACATAGAACAGCGGCTGCACCACGCGCACTTCACGCTGCACGCGTCGCCAATCGAACAGGTGTTCGTATTCGGCTGAGGCCAAATGCACCAGCACACCATCGTCGGCTTGCACGGCATGAATGAGCATATCGGTGAGCCGTTCGCGCCAAAAGGCAAAGAGAGTCTGCCCTTGTGTGGCGGGCAAACGCACGTTACCTTCCATGCGATAAGGGTGAATGAGGTCTAAGGGGCGCAGCAAACCATAGAGAAGAGAGATGATGAAAAGATGGCGTTGGGCCTGCTGAAACTGCGCCGAAGTGAACGTTTCTGCGCGCAAATGTTTATAGGCTTCGCCATGATAAGCCAAGATGGCGGGCAGCTTTTCGGCTGCGTTGAAGAAACTTTGAAAGCGCTGTTGGTTGTCGTGCGCAATGCTTTCGCTGCATTGAAACGCCTGCATCAGCTCGGCCACCGACCATGAAGCGAGCGACAAAGCCAGTTCGTTGGCCTCGGTTTCAAACGCAGGTTGCGTGGCAAAGGGCACGGCGACATCGGCCGCAGCGTTCATGATTTTGGCTGAAGTGAGAATGATTTGCATAGCGTGGTGATGGTGTTTCCGTCGATGATTTGGTGCTGTTCGCTGCAAAAATCGGTGGGCATTGTGGGTGCGGGCGTGCCCCCTTTGATCAGGATGGGTGTCGTTTCGATGCGCACTTCGTCCCACAAGCCGCGCGCAAGCAAACTGTTGAGTGTGTCCGTTCCGCCTTCAACGAGCAGCGATTGGCAGTGCTCGGCATGGAGTTGGGTCAGCAACTCGTCGATGTTGCCGGCCACACGCCATTCCGGAAGCGTCGCGTTTTGCGCCGCTAATGTGCGCGACAGCACGATGCGTTGGGGCGAAGCGCCGCTCCAATGGCGCGTGTTGAGTTGCGGATGGTCGGTTGAAAAGGTGGTGTGCCCCACGAGAATGGCATCACATTCGGCGCGCAGTTGATGCACCAAACGCCGCGTTACGGGCGTGGAGAGCGACAAAGGCTGCCCCGAAGCGTCGCCGATGAAGCCGTTTTGCGTTTGCGCCCATTTCAAAATGAGGTAGGGACGATGCTCGGTGTTGCAGGTGATGAAGCGGCGATTGAGCGCGCGACATTCGGCTTCTAACACGCCCACGGTCACCGCAATGCCCGCCTCGCGCAGCCGTTGAATGCCTCGTCCGTGGACTTTTGCAAACGGATCGACGCAGCCAATGACGCATCGCTTCACACCTTTGCGCACGATGAGGTCGGCACAAGGCGGCGTTTTGCCATGGTGTGAACAGGGCTCTAACGACACATAGAGGGTGGCATCGCCGAGCAAAGGCTCATCCTCGGGGCGCACATGTGCAAAGGCATTGACCTCGGCATGGCCTTCACCGCACCGCACATGATAGCCTTCGCCGATGATTCTGCCGTGAGAAACAATCACCGCACCCACCATAGGGTTGGGTTTTGCCAACTGTTTTCCGTTTTGGGCTAACTGCAAACAGCGCCGCATGTAAATTTCATCTTCCATCGACCGCGAATTTACAAAGAATTATTGAATTGGCGATTGATTTGCAAGAGAAGTTCGCCCGCGCCACCTTCCCATGCAAAGTTTTAGTGCTTGCGGAAGCTCCGCAAGCACCAAAAAGTTTGTTTTGCTATTTGCGGAAGCTCCGCAAGCGCCAAAATGTTTGTTTTATCATTTGCGGAAGCTCCGCAAGCACCAAAAAGTTTGTTTTGTCATTTGCGGAAGTTCCGCAAGCGCTAAAAAGTTTGTTTTGCTATTTGCGGAAGCTCCGCAAGCATTAGAATGTTTGTTTTGTTATTTGCGGAAGCTCCGCAAGCGCCAAAATGTTTGTTTTGCTATTTGCGGAAGCTCCGCAAGCATCCGGCGCTATTTGTTTTGAAACTTGCGGAGCAAAAGTACCTACTTAATATTTAAAGGTGGCCGTAAGCGTGATGTTGCGCCCGTCGGCATGTGCATATTCGGCGTTGCGTGCCATGAGCATTGATGAGGGAGTGTAGTAGGTGTAGTTCAAAAGATTGGAAACACCTAACGCGAAGTTCCATTGCTTCACGTCAACACCCGCCGTGAGATTGAGCAGATTGATGCGATTAACAATGCCCTCGCCCTCTGCATAGTTGCCCGAAGCATCGGGGGAAAAGCGGTGGCGCTTGCCCGTGTGCAGATATTGTAATTGCAAATAGGTGTGCTTGATGGGCTGATATTGCGCATACATGCTGAGCTTTGCGGCCGGGATAGACACGTTGGACATGTATTGATCCCAGCTGGTTCCGTTGGATTTGAGCTTTCCTTCAAACCACGAAAAGTTGGCTCCGGCTTTGAGATTGGGCAGAATTTGCGCATCGGCATCCAATTCCATGCCATACACTTTCTGCGGACTTCGGTTGACAACCCAAAAGCCATGGTCGATTTTCAGGTCGCTGCCGAGCTTGGCATAGGTGTAGAAGAACGAGGCATTGAGCTGCAACCAACTGCACGGAACCGAATAAACGCCCAATTCATAGTTGTTGGTTTTAACCGGTTCTGTGGCGATATGTGCCAGCACATCGGCCTTGGCGGCGCGCAGGGTGCGGCCTAAATCAAAGATAGAGAAGCCTTGCGAATAGGCCACGAAGGGCTGAAATGCGCGGTATTTGTTGAACGACAACCCCGCGTTGAACGAGAGATTGTTGTAGTTGAGATGGCCGCCTTTCACGCTAATCAAAGGGTCGGAGAGGCGATTGCGCAGCACTTGATAGTCGGGCACATGCACGTTGATGGCATCATAGCGTGCACCTATTTTCACGTTGAGCCACTGAAAAAGCGTTGTTTTGGTTTGGATGAAGGGCGCATGTGTGTCGCTTGTGAGCCAAGGCAGCCAATAACGTCCGTCGACAAGCGGCTGGGCTGTTTTGTTAAACAAGTAATCGTAGCCATAAAGAATGTGGGTGAACGCCTGCTCGGAGAACACCAAACGCGTGTTGAACTGCGCACGAAGTCCCAACTTTCGATCTTTGATGGCCGACTGTCCGCTGGTTTCTTCCCAGCGCGGTTGGGCGGGATTGGCGCGTCTGAAATCGAAGATGGTGTAGAGACTCGACCCAAAAACGGATGCTTCTAAATCGGTATGTGCGAAAATCTGCTTTGAAGTAAATTTCAAATAGCCGTTGTGATTGTAGCGCGTTCCCTCGTCAACAGCCTGCGGATCGCGGTTGCCAATGATGCCGATAGCTGGGCTTTTGAGGTATTTTCCGCCTTTGGGAATGAGCTGCGTGTCTTGCAAACTGCGATAGAAATTGTACATCAGTTCTATGCGATTCTTAGGCGAAAGCTGATAACCGATCGTCACTAAGGCATTGCTGGTGTAGGTATCTCCAAGGCCATAGCGCGGCGAAATGAACTGCCCATCGCCGTCGATGCTGCTGCCGGTGCGGCCGAAAGTTCCGCTCACCAAATAGTCCATGTTGCGCAGTTTGCCATAAAGTTGCTGGTTAAGCCGATAGCCTTGCCCCTTACTTTGGCTGAAAAAGTTGTAGGTTGAACCGGCGATAGCGGTTTGCCCTGCCAGTGTTTTTGCACTCGAATTCTTCTTCGTGATGATGTTGATGAGTCCACCAATGGCGCCGTTTCCATAGAGTGCCGTCGACCCTTTCACGATTTCAATATGGTCGATGGCGGCCACATCGATGGTGCGGATGTCGCGGTCGGTGGAGCGTAGCGGGGTGGATTGCGGAATACCATCGATGAGAACCAGTGCGCTTCGGCCGCGCAATGTTTGCGAACGCGAGCTGGTTGTGTTGCTCGAGAGTGCCATTCCCGGCGCAAGCAGCCCTAAAAGTGTCGACATGTCGGGCGCCACTTTGCTCACGGCTTCGAGCTGTTGATGGTCGATGATGGTCACCGAAGCAGCGGCATTTTGTTTCGCTTCGGGCATGCGCGTGGTGCTAATCACCACATCGCGAAGCTGAAAAGTGGAGTCTTGCAAATGGCGTTGCGCCTGCATCTGCAGCGGCATGAGCAGCGCAAGGCATGCTGAGGATTTTAAAAAAAATGGTTTCATATTCAATACAATCTTTTTAATCGGTAATGTTTTCGGCTGCAAAAGTAACGCGAGAAAATGGGTCTTGCAATACCTAATATTAGGTAAAAAGCATGAATTTATGAGCTTTGATGGCTTAAATCTGCGAAAAAGCCTTATCTTTGCAGGGCTTCCAACCCCCAACCATGAAGCGACAGCGAAACCAAAAAATAGGCGTTCCCGCCCCCGGGAACAGCTGAATTGGATAAAAATGACGGCTCCCGCCCCCGGGAACGACGATTTTTCTCGAAAACAAGCGTTCCCGCCCTCGGGAACAACGATTTTTTTTGAAAACGGATGTTCCCGCCCCCGGGAAGCCATAAAAATGATAAAAATAAGCGTTCCCGCCCTCGGGACGGCATAAAACGATAGAAAAATGAAACGATTACGCACCTGTTTTGCAGCCCTTTTGCTGGCTCTCGGCTGTTCGGCTGCCTCGCAATCGCCCTTTGTGCAAGTGAAAGATGGGCGCCTTTGGTATCATAACAAACCCTATTATTTCGTTGGAGCCAACCTGTGGTATGGTGCTATCCTGGGCTCTACGGGCAAGGGTGGCAACCGAAGACGCTTAGGTCTTGAGTTAGATCGGCTCAAACGCATGGGCATTAACAACCTTCGCGTGCTCGTGGGGAGCGATGGTGAGGAGGGTGTTAAGTCCAAAGTGACGCCCACTTTGCAACGTGCCCCCGGCGTTTATAATGACAGTGTGCTCGACGGGTTGGACTATCTGTTGCAAGAAATGGAGCGTCGGGGCATGCTGGCCGTGCTCTATCTCAACAATTCTTGGGAGTGGAGCGGCGGTTATGGCTACTATTTGGAGCAGGCAGGGGCAGGAAAAGCCGTGCAACCGGCCGTCGTAGGCTATCAAAACTACGTGCGCTATTCGGCGCAGTTTGCCACCAACGAGCGTGCGCAGCAACTGTTTTTCAACTACGTGCGCTTCATTCTCACGCGCAAAAATCGCTACACCGGCCGGCGTTATCGCGATGAACCATCGATTATGTCGTGGCAAATTGGCAACGAGCCACGTGCCTTTTCGCGTGAGGCTTTGCCTGCCTTCGAGGCGTGGTTGCGCAGGGCTTCGTGGCTCATTCGCAGCTTAGACAAGAACCATTTAATCTCGATTGGCTCCGAAGGCGAGGTGGGCTGCGAGATGGATATAGACTGTTGGCGGCGCATTTGCAGCGACCCCAACGTGGATTATACCAACATTCACATCTGGCCTGCCAACTGGGGGTGGGCACATCGCGACTCGTTGGATGCGCATTTGCGGCGCTCTGTGACCTACACCATCGATTACATTGCGCGCCATCTGGCCATTAGCGAGGCGCTGCATAAGCCCATGGTGCTGGAAGAGTTTGGCTATCCGCGCGACGGTTACGCCTTCTCGCCCAAGACAACCACGCGCAACCGCGATGCCTATTATGCCTTTGTGTTCGACGATTTCCTCAAAAAGGCGAAACAAGGCAGTTGCTTCTCGGGCTGCAACTTTTGGGCTTGGGGTGGCGATGCCGTAGCCAAACACGAGCAATGGCAGCCGGGTGACCCCTATATGGGCGACCCAGCACAAGAACCTCAAGGCCTTTATTCGGTGTTCTTAAGCGACAGGTCGACCTGTAATATCATACAAAATATCATTAAAAAGCTACCCAATTAGCGCATAATTCACAGGCTTTTACCGCGTAAAAGCTACCATTTTAGCAGACGAAACCAACGATGAAACGAAATGATGTTGAAATAGAGGTTTGTGCCAACAGCGTGGAAAGCTGTCTTGCTGCGCAGGAAGGCGGTGCCGATCGCGTGGAGTTGTGCATGGGAATACCCGAAGGGGGCACAACGCCTTCGTATGGAGAAATCAAGATGGCGCGCGAGAAGCTCACCACAACGCGGCTGCATGTCATCATCAGGAATAGGGGAGGGGATTTTGTTTACACGCCCGATGAGCTGCAACGCATGGCCATCGACATCGACACCTGCCGGCAATTAGGCGTCGACGGTGTGGTTTTTGGCTGCCTGACACCCCAAGGCGACGTCGATAAGGAGGCCAATCGTTTCCTCTTGTCGCATGCAAAAGGGCTCTCGGCGACGTTCCACCGTGCCTTTGATCGCTGTCGTTTGCCCCGGGAGGCCTTGAAAGAAATTTGCGATTTAGGTTTTCAACGCGTGCTCACCTCGGGGCAACAACCCACCGCCGAGCAGGGCATTGCGTTGCTCTCTCAACTCCATGCTTGGGTAAAGGGGCGCATCATCGTCATGGCCGGATGTGGGGTGAACGAGCAAAACATTGCCAAAATAAGGCGCGAAACGCAGGTCATGGCCTTCCATTTCTCGGCACGTGAGCCCCAACCTTCGCGCGCAAAGCTGTTGAATGCGGCGGTAAGCATGGGCGCAGCCGGTGCACAAGAGGATTGCATCATGCAGACAACGGCGCGCCGGGTGCGCCACACCATTGCGGCTTTGCTGGCAGATGGCGAATGAAAGCTGCTCCGATGGGGCTTTTCTCACCAACAGAAAATGTAAGAATAATAAAAATAAAACAATGAAAAAAAGTCTACTAACCCTGGCCTTGTGCCTTGTTTCCTTGCTGGCAACAGCGCAACATTTCATCACCGATGCCGCCTATCGTGCCAAAGTGGATGCGGCCTTTCAGGCAAAAATGAAACTCATCGGCGAGAAATTCTATCGTTTGGACGGTCTGCATGCTACGCCACAAGAGCAAGAAGCCTTGCACTTTCTCTATGCTTATATGCCTGTGGCCGATGCAACCGATTATCCCACGGCCTATCATTTAGGCAATGTGCGGGCAGCTTTGCGCACACAGCACGAGTTTTCTTGGGGCAAAAACGTGCCCGAACTGCTGTTCCGTCATTTCGTGTTGCCCATGCGTGTGAACAACGAACCCTTAGATAGTTCGCGCGCAATCTTCCTGAATGAGTTGAAACCGCGCGTGAAAGGACTGTCGATGCGCGATGCCATTTTGGAGGTAAACCATTGGTGTCACGAGAAAGTCACCTATGAACCATCCGACGGACGCACCTCTTCTCCGTTGCAATCCATCATGACTGCGCGCGGACGTTGCGGCGAAGAGAGCACCTTTACCGTGGCAGCTTTGCGCGCAGTGGGTATTCCTGCGCGGCAAGTCTATACGCCCCGCTGGGCACATACCGACGATAATCATGCGTGGGTTGAGGCTTGGGCCGACGGCAAATGGTATTTCTTAGGCGCTTGTGAGCCCGAACCCGTGTTGAATTTGGGTTGGTTTAATGCCCCGGCCTCGCGCGCAATGCTCATGCACACCCGTGCCTTTGGCGACTATAATGGCCCCGAAGAGGTGATGTTGCGCACGAATAACTTCACCGAAATCAACCTCATCGACAACTATGGCAGCACGGGAAAGATTGCTTTCCGTGTGGTTACCCCCCAAGGAAAGGCCGTAGCCGATGCGAAAGTGGATTTCAAAATCTATAATTATGCCGAATATTACACCGCCGCATCGAAATATACGAATGTACAAGGCATGACCTTTCTCTCGGCAGGCAAAGGAGATATGTTGGTGTGGGCATCGAAAAACGGGCGTTTTGGCTATGTGAAAGCGACGTTTGGTAAAGATAAACAGCTCACCATCAAGCTCGCTTATGATGCGCAACACGTGCCCCAGGCGCAAGACTTGGACATTGTTCCGCCCAAGGAGCAGGCGCTTTTGCCCGATGTTCCCGAGGCGTTGCGTGCCGCAAATGCCGTGCGTTTGGCCTACGAAGACTCACTGCGCAATGCCTATGTGGCTACGTTTCCAACGGCAGAGACGCTGAAAAACTTCCCCATCCCCGATGCTATACCTTATATTATAAAGGCTCGCGGCAACTGGAGAACCATCAAAGCTTTCGTAGAGAAGTATGCTCAGCAGTCACAACGGGCACTCGATTTGCTCAATACCCTCACCGATAAGGACCTGCGCGATATGCCAATGGTCATTCTTGACGACAACATGCAGGCCAAAAGCAACCAACTTTCGCCTCGGGTGGAATATGAAATGATTCTCAAGCCCTTCAAACAATTCTTCGAAACGAAAGCCTTTACGCCGGAAGAGGTGGCGCGTTTCCAACATGATCCCGCGCAGTTGGTGGCGTGGATTAGGCAGCACATCAAGCTCAATCCCGACACAAGAGCCATGCGTATTCCGCAAACTCCCATCAGTGTTTGGGAGAGTCGGCTCACCGATTCGCGCAGTCGTGACATCTTTTTTGTGGATGTTGCGCGCAGCTTGAACATTGAAGCGCGTATGGATTACGTGTCGTGGAAGGTGCAATATAAGAAGGATCATCAGTGGGTGGATGTTGATTTCGATGCCGAAGAGCAGCAAGTGGCCAAGACGGGGACGCTGAAACTCGACTTTAAGCCCGTGCCTTTCTTGGACGATCCGAAGTATTACAGCTATTTCACGATTAGTAAAATCATCAATGGACAGACCTATCTCATGAATTTCGACGAAGGACAAGTGGATATGGGCGGTGGCATTTCCTGGCATAATGTGTTTCAGAACGGCACAACCCTTGATGAAGGCACTTATCTTTTGGTGTCAGGACAGCGCATGGCCGATGGAAGTGTGTTGGCACATAATCAGTTCTTCCGCATCGAAGCGGGCGACACTACGCAGGTGAAGCTCATCGTTCGGCAACAAGACGAGGGCGTAAAAGTGTTTGGAAACTTCAATAGCGAGAACCTTTTCAGCCACGAAGGCAAGGAAGTTTCTATCTTGAGTCAAACGGGACGCGGCTATTATGTGTTGGGAATCTTAGGCGTTGGCCAGGAACCTACCAATCATGCGTTGCACGATATTGCCAAGATGAAAGCCAAATTAGACCAATGGGGGCGCCCCTTTGTGCTGCTATTCACCGACGAAGCAGCGGCAAAGAAGTTTGAACAACAGAAGAATGAGTTTGGACTTCTGCCTAAAAACACCATCTTTGGCATCGATAAGACGGGCGCAATACGCGAAGAAATCGCCACACAAATGAAGCTTGCGCAGCGCAATCAGTTGCCCATCTTCATCATTGCCGACACCTTTAACCGTGTAGTTTTCCTTTCACAAGGCTACACCATAGGCTTGGGTGAGCAGCTAACCAAGGTGATTGGAAAGCTATAATGCTGTGACAGAGCAGTGATCATGCTGCCAAGTGGGTGCAGAAATAGTTTGTTGCGCCCCCGCTTACCGCCTGTTTTCCACTTAAAATGGTGGTTCATGCAGGGATAGTGAAACAAAAAATCCCAGTTGTTCGCATAGCGGATAGCTGGGATTTTTATTTGGTTTCGGCCATCATGCAGTGGCCTCTTCTTCTAACATATATATGGTGTATAGTGCTTAATTCCTAAAAATGTTACCCTAAATGTACAACCTCTTTTGTTGATTACACGACTAATAATTTAACTTGATAAAAAAATTAACTTGTAGATATATTGTTTTCTCAAACGGTTGCAAAGGTAATAAAAATTACTTACAGTGCAAATCTTTATACCGAAAAAAACGCTTTGTTCAAAATTTTGTTCCTCTTTCTATCCTATTTTAAAGGTGAAGCTAAAGCGATATGTTTTCCATTCCATGCAGGACAATATGCTTATGGTGTGGTCTGTGGTTTTGATTTATGTCAAAAAATAGGCGCTTTCGGCGAAATAGTCTATATCTTTTTGTGGCATGTTGAGAGAATTGTTCTACTTTTGCATCGTCGAAACATGCAAGTCCGCTATACAATGCGGCTGCATTTTGGCAAAACTCAATAGGTAAGCTCTCAGGAGCAAAAGATTGTTTAGTAAGGATTACACATTTAGGTTTTTGGTTTTTAGTTATAAGGTTTAGGTTTTTAGATGAATAAAAGTGAAGGTTGAGCCGGGAATGGCTCACCTGTTGGAATCGGGAGTGAGTGATTTACTGCCGATTTTTTTTGTGTCTTTTTTCGCCAATGCCGGTGAATGTATATCAATAAGGTGGGAGATGTTCGAACGACCGGTTGGCGTTTAGCCTTCAATGAGCACTGAAGCCATCTCTTCGGGCGTATTGAATGGCATGCCAAAAGCCAGTTCGTCGTCAGTGAATGTGCGCAGACGTTGGTCGGTTTCTTTCTCATCCAACCAAGGTTCACCATTGGGTTTTCGTGCCTGCAACATGCATTCGCGCACTTGTTTCCTGTATTCGGCAATCGCTTCGGGGGTAAATTCTATTGTCATATTGTTTGATGATAGAGGTGGTGAGCCGGGGAATTTCCGGCTTTTTGGGAACAAATATACGGAAAAAGCATGGAAAAGATGATGCAAAAATTGTTTTTGTCGTTTCTTTTTTGTTCCTTTGTGTGAAGAAAAGAAACAAAAAAATCAAAATATGGGAAAAGGGAAAAAAGGTGGAAAGCGCATGAGCAGAAAGCAGTTGCAGGAGCGATTGCAGGCGTTTTTCTCTTCGCAAGGTGATAGAACATTGAGTTTTAAAGAGATTTTCCGTGCGTTGAAGCTCGACACGCACCCCCTGAAAATGTTGGCTATCGACATGATTGAGGAGATGGCATGGGATGATTTTCTGGTGAAAGTGACCGATAGTTCCTACAAACTCAACACGAAAGGGCAGGTGCAAGAGGGGACGTTCTTGCGCAAAGCAAATGGTAAGAACGCTTTTTTGCCCGATGATGGCGGCACTCCTATTTTCGTTTCGGAACGCAATTCGTTGTGGGCTACCAACGGAGATCGCGTGAAAGTGAGTTTCATGGCGCGCCGACAACATCACATCAAAGAGGCACAAGTGATTGAAATCTTGCAGAGAAAGAAAGATCAGTTCGTAGGAAAACTGCGTGTAGGCAAGGACTTTGCCTATCTCATCACGCCCGAAAACATCTTTGCAAGCGACATTATCATTCCGAAACGCAAGCTGAAAGGTGGAAAAACCAACGACAAAGTGATTGTGAAAATCACGCAATGGCCCGACGCAGAACACAAGAACTTGGTGGGTGAAGTGGTGGATGTGATTGGCCGGACAGGCGATAACGACACCGAGATGAACACCATTTTGGCGCAATATGGACTTCCCTATGTCTACCCAAAAGCGGTGGAAGAGGCCGCTAACAAGATAACAGGAGAGATTACACCACAGGATGTTGCCGAGCGGGAAGACTTTAGGTCGGCGTTCACTTGCACCATTGATCCCCACGATGCGAAAGATTTTGACGATGCCCTTTCCATCGAAAAGCTCGACAAAGGGCTGTGGCAGGTGGGGGTTCACATTGCCGATGTGAGCCATTACGTGACGGAAGGGAGCGTGATTGATAAAGAAGCGGTGAAGCGTGCGACGAGTATTTATTTGGTAGACCGCACCATTCCGATGCTTCCCGAGCGCCTTTGCAACTTCATTTGCTCGCTGCGTCCCGACGAAGACAAATTGGCTTATAGCGTAATCTTCACACTTGACGACGAAGCCAATGTGAAAACCTACCGCATTGTGCACACCATCATTCGCAGCAAGCGCCGCTATGCCTACGAGGAGGTGCAGCAGTTGTTAGAGGAAAATGGTGTGGTTGATGGCACGGGTCAGCCTGCTCCTGTGCCTAAGAATGGGAAATACAAGGGCGAAAATGCAGAACAGCTCATCACGCTCGACCGTTTAGCCAAGGCATTGCGCAAGAAACGTTTTGAGCATGGCGCAGTGAAGTTTGACCGCGAAGAACTGCATTTTGATGTAGACGAAAAGGGAAAGCCCACACGTTGCTATTTTAAACGGTCGCACGATGCCAATAAGTTGATTGAAGAGTTTATGCTGTTGGCCAACAAAACCGTGGCCGAGAGCATCGGAAAGGCCAAGAAAGGACGGAAAGCAAAGACGCTTCCCTATCGTGTGCACGATAATCCTGATCCGCAAAAGATGGAGGCTTTGCGTCAATTTATTGTGAAATTTGGTTACAAAGTGAAAACCGAAGGCACAAAAGGAGCGATGGCTCGCAGTTTGAATAAGCTGATGGATGAGACCGAAGGCAAACCCGAAGCGAAGATGATTCAAACGGTTGCGCTCAGAGCCATGATGAAAGCGAAATACAGTGTGCACAATATTGGCCACTTTGGTTTGGCATTCGACTATTACACGCATTTCACAAGTCCGATTAGAAGATACCCCGACACGATGGTTCATCGCCTGCTTACGCGCTATGCCCAAGGTGGAAGGAGTGCTAATGAGAAGCATTACGAGGAGCTTTGTGAGCATTGTTCGGAGATGGAATTGGTGGCACAGAATGCCGAACGCGACTCTATTAAATATAAGATGGTAGAGTTTATGGCCGATAAAGTGGGCGAGACGTTTGCCGCACATATCAGCGGAATTACCAGTTATGGCATCTATGCGGAGATTGATGAGAACCATTGTGAGGGCATGATTCCCATGCGTGACCTGAGCGATGATTATTATGAGTTCGACGAACGCAACTTCTGTTTGCGCGGAAGGCGGCATCATCATCGCTATCAATTAGGCGATGCGATAGAAATTCAAGTGGCAGGAGCGAACTTGGAGAAACGGCAATTGGATTTCTCCATTGTGGAATAGTGCAGCAAAATGCGCCACTTTACCGTATGATTGCATTGCAATTATGTGGCAAAGTGGCGCATTTTTGTGGGTAATATGTATGTGTTTATGGGAACTTTAGCTTGAGGCCGTGGTGCAAGGGGGCGTGCTTGTAAAAAAGATGGCTGCAAGCATGTCGGTCAATGTCGTTTGTTGCGGATGGGAGTAGGACGCTCTTCTTGCTCTTTTTGTAAATTATTTTGTGTGTGATTTTAAATGTACATGTGCTATACAAAGTCTTTCCCTTTCTGCAATTCTACCTCAGTGATGTATTTTCGGATGCGCGAAGAAGAATCTTCTTTTCTGCAAATGAGTAGCACATTGTCTTCCTCGGCCACAATATAGTCTTCTAATCCGTGGATAATAGCTAAACGGTGGTGGGGCAGTTTGACGATATTGTGGTGGGCTTCGTCGAAAATGACAGCCGAATCGAGGCAGATATTGTCTGTCGTCTCATCGCTGATGGCTTCGTAGATGCCATGCCATGTACCTAAATCTGCCCAGCCGAAGGTGCAATTCTTGAAATATACTTGTTCGGATTTTTCAAGTATTCCAAAGTCGATGGATAGGTTGGGGTAGCGCGAGAAATATTGTTTCACATAGTTTTCTTCATCGTCAAGCGTCCAATGGGGCTGCATTTCGTCGAGCTCACGCAGAACGGGTGGAAGGAGTTTGGATAGACTCTCTTGCAAAAAGGATAAGCGAGAAACGAACATTCCCGTGTTCCAAAACCATTCACCGCTATCTAAAAAGAGCTGGGCAAAGTCGCGATCGGGTTTTTCGGTGAAGGTTTTTACTTGGTAAATATCACCGACACCGCTGTGTTCTCCCATCTGAATATAACCATATCCGGGCTCGGGGCGCGTGGGTTTGACGGCCATGGTGAGCAGACTGGCGTGCTGTTCGACAAACGCGAAGGCCTCCATCACGTCTTTTTCGAAGATGTCTTCGTGCACAACGGTTTGGTCGGCGGGCACCATCAGCAGGCAGGCTTGTTGACAAACACGTGCGATGCGATGGGTTGCCCATGCCACACTGGGTGCCGTGTTGCGATAGATAGGTTCGGCCATGATGTGATCTGGTGCCACTTCGGGCAGTTGCTCTTCTACCAAATGGCGATAGCTTTCGTTTGTGTTGATGTAGATATTGGCCTGTGGAAGCATTCGCTTCATGCGGTCATAGGTTTGTTGAAGCTGCGTCTTTCCTGTGCCAAAGAAATCAACAAACTGCTTAGGATGGTGCTCACGGCTGCAAGGCCACAGCCTTCTTCCTTTTCCTCCTGCGAGGATAACGCAGAAGTAATGTTCGCGATTTACGGGTGGTGTCATTGATTTAAATGCAGTTGTCATTTGTTTTAACAATTTTTGTGTGGACAATTCTGCTCCAACGGGGTGGTAATTGCTTGCTCGAAGTCTTGCTTTCCGACCCCTCTCGTGTTGCGAAGAACCTAATTCCAGGCCTGATGGTGCCTGCTGTCTTTGCATTTCCGCCTCCCTTTACTGCGCCATGAATGGAGCATAGGGGCATGAAACGCTTTTGTTCTCTATCCTTCCACCACCTTTTGCAGTCGTAGTGGTAGGCTTTTGCCCTTTCAGACATAGACGTTACGCTGCCAACGAATATAAGTATTTAAATTGATATGTGCAAAGAAAAGCTGCAATTTTAATGAATTTCAATCATCTTACTTGCAATTTTATTCGAATTTCATTCGGATTTCACCCGAATCTTATTCAGGTTTTACTCGAATTTTTACTTAATTTTTACTCGAATCTTATCCGAATAAGTACTTTTATGTGAAATCTTTCACACCGCAATCGCACGCCCTTTACCCATCTACATGAGATTTTTCGCAAGTTTATGTGAAATCTTTCGCAAGTATATATGAGATTTTTCATAAGTTTATGTGAAATCTTTTGCAAGTTAAAAAAATATATGTACCTTTGCATCGGTTTTGAAAAAAGCCCAGATGGCGGAATAGGTAGACGCGCTGGTCTCAAACACCAGTGCCGCAAGGCATCCCGGTTCGAGCCCGGGTCTGGGTACTACAAATCCCTTATAAATCACTGATTTACAAGGGATTTTTCTTTTTCGGCATGTACTAAAAGTGTACTTTCTAACAAAACTATTGGAAAGGTGTACTTTTATAGTATTTCACCTCTTAGATTTATATTTAATTAACGACAACTCTTCCCTTTTATTCTGTTTATTTCCCTTTCTTGGCTTTTTCTCCAATGAATACCCTATCTTTGTAAACAGTACCCACCATAGAGAATTGCAAAATGGAAAATGACAATCTAAAGATACAGCTCGACAGTATTCAACGAATATTAAGCTATTGCATTACTCAGACCTACAATGTGCTCATTGGAAATATTCTGAGGAAGAAGAGTTGCATCAACAATATACAGTTCAAAGAGATTTTACAAAAAGAATATATCCGAATAACCGATGAACTATCTTACATTTATCTGAATTATCCTGCTCTTGCATGTGTAGAGGAATATTACAACGATGATGACTTTTTGTGGGAAAGCTCCTTCTTTGAATCACTGACCAAAGAACAAAAACAGAAATATGTCTCATTCTCTGTATCTTCGTTTGAATATGCGAAATACATTGAGAAACACACCTTATATAATGATGTCCTGCCGATGCTCTCGTATCTTGTTGATGCAATTCTATATGAACGATACGCAAAATATCTCATGGCAGAAATAGAACGAATTGAATTGACAGAGGTACAAACTGATCGGTCTCGCTCTTCTGTCTTGGTAAACGATGAACCATGTAAGCAGAAAAAGAAACCTGTCATCGTTGGTAAAGGAACAAATCCATTTCAATCTGATTTTACAGACGAGCAAATTGAGATTCTTACTGCTTGCATCAACGAAATTCAATTATTTACAACTTGCATATCTTCCAAGATACTCAAAGATTTTTTTTGCTTGTAAGCTAAAAGGTGCCCTGAAATCAAACAACAACCGCCAGTTGGCGTATCTCATGCAAAGTCTTAATCTTCGAGGGTTCATTACTGATGAATGGCAATCTGCGATTGCTCGTAATGAACTTGTCTTGGGGAAAACAAAAGATACGCCACTGACACGTACCGACCTTTCCACCGCAACAGACCAAATCAATATGAAGCAACCGAAAGGATGGGAAACCATTGATAACTACATCAAACAACTGAAAAAAGGTTGAGCATAGGTTGATACCTCAAACATTGCTCAACGTCATTTACTTTTATCGTTTCTAATTTTGCCCTCGTTAACAAATAATTAACGAAGATGCACCTTCATATTGTTTAATTCAAAATGTTTTCAATATGAACAAGACATTAGAAACTCGAGTTGAAGAACTCGAACAAATGGTATTCATGAACAAGAACGTGCTTAGCTTCGAGGAAGCAAGCAAGTTCTTAAATCTTTCCAAGAGTTATCTCTACAAACTCACATCGGGAAATCTGATACCTCATTACAAGCCACAAGGTAAAATGCTTTATTTTGAGAAGGCAGAACTTGAAGCGTGGCTACGGCAGAATCCTATTAAGACCACTGCACAGATAAATCAAGAGGCTCAAAGGTATATCATGGGCAACAAACCCTTAATGCAGAAATAGCTTATGGCACAGGAAGAATTTATCCGTGTTGGCACGACTTTATACAAGATAGTGAACCAGCCACGCATCAATGGTGGTTTTGTCAAGAAGCGTATCGTCTGGAACAATGAAACGCTACGCCAGGACTATGGAAAGGATTTCATTGCTACAGCCCCGAAGTATGATGGCTTCTGTACCGTACCCAATCATGTGAACTATCAACTTGTAATTGATAAGTTCCTTAATCTCTATGAGCCGATAGAACACCAGCCAAAAGAAGGAGAGTTTCCGCACGTTGAATCCCTGATAAGACACATCTTCGGGGAACAATGCGAGCTGGGCATGGATTACTTGCAATTGCTCTATCTCCAACCCGTGCAGAAACTCCCCATTCTCTTGATGGTATCAGAAGAACGCAATACAGGTAAGAGTACGTTCCTTAACTTTCTCAAAGCTGTTTTTCAGAACAATGTTACTTTCAATACCAACGAGGACTTTCGCGGTCAGTTCAACGCTGATTGGGCAGGAAAGCTGCTCATCGTTGTAGATGAAGTTTTGCTCAACCGCAGGGAGGATAGTGAACGATTGAAAAATCTCAGCACAACGCTTTCCTATAAGGTGGAAGCAAAGGGTAAAGACCGAGATGAAATCTCCTTCTTTGCCAAGTTCGTGTTGTACTCCAATAACGAGTTGCTCCCTGTCATCATTGATGTGGGAGAAACCCGATATTGGGTAAGAAAAATAAACAGGCTTGATAGTGACGACACCGACTTTCTGCAAAAGCTGAAAGCCGAGATACCTGCCTTTCTTTATTTCCTGCAGCATCGCACGCTATCTACCCAAAAGGAAAGTCGTATGTGGTTTGCACCCAAGCTGACTTTTACACCCGCTCTACAGTGTATAATACGCAGCAATAGAAATAAGATTGAGTTGGAAATGTCTGAACTCTGCTTAGAGGTAATGGAGCAGATGGTGGTTACCGAGTATTCTTTCTGTATCAATGATATGGTATGCCTGTTGAATAACACAGGCTGCAAGGCTGACAAAAGCCAAGTCCGTAGGATTGTGCAGGATATTTGGAAGCTCTCGCCTGCTCCCAACAGTCTTACCTACCTCACCTATCAGATTGACTACAATAGCTTCAGAAACTATTCGCCTATCAAGCGAACAGGCAGGTACTACACCGTGACCAAAGAACTACTCACAAACATTTAATCATTTATTTTGATGAAATGATGAAAGAAGCATATAAGATTCTGATTGGCAACATCTTGATCATTCATCCTTTTGCTCATCAGTATAAAGAAATGATGAAAGAAGTATTTTATACTATCCAAAAGAGAAATGCATCAAGTTCCTCTTTTGGCAGGCTCCCTTATGTGAGTTGCGACCCCATTTCCCGATTTCGCGAAATCGGTAACACTTTTGTCCGCACAAAAGTACAACTTGCTAAACAAGGTCAGATGTGCTATAACGGAGAAATCTCTGTATTTCGGGAAAATGTTAGAGAGCGAGATCGGGAAATAACGAAGTCATGAAATCGAGATTTTGGCACTTCTATGAAGCATAAAAGTATATTCTACTTTGGTAGGCATTGTGATGAAGCTACGATGAGTACATAAGTCGTTTATAACGAGTAGATTATGTTTCATTTCATCAAATCATCAATTTTTCAAACCATTCAACTTCATTGTAATATGAACATTCAAGAAATTAAAACAATAAAACTGCAAGATTTTCTTGCAAGTCTGGGACATACACCTATCAAACAACAAGGTAACAAGTTATGGTATCTCTCCCCCTTTCGTACAGAACACCATGCTTCATTCAAGGTAAACACAAATCTCAACCAATGGTATGACTTTGGAATAGGAAAAGGTGGAAACATCATCGCTCTGGCAGAGGAACTATATAAGTCTTCCGATGTATCCTATCTTATTAGACAGATAGAACGCAATGCTCCAAGTTGTGTGCATCCCTTATCTATTCCTTATTCAAGGAAGGAATCACCACAACACGCACACCCCTTTGAGAACTTAAAAGTTCTACCTTTGACACATCCTGCCCTTATCAGATACTTACATGAAAGATGTATTGACATGGAAGTAGCTACCACTGTGTGTAAAGAACTTCATTACGACTCTAATGGTAAGCATTATTTTGGGATAGGTTTTCCCAATAGTGCAGGTGGGTATGAAATACGCAACCCGTTCTTCAAAGGCTGCATTGCTCCAAAGGATATTAGTGTTTTCTATGCCCATGAGTCGAAGAAGAATTGTTGCCTTTTCGAGGGCTTTATGGACTTTTTGTCTTTTATGACATTAAGGAAACTGAAGAATCCGCAGCGGACGGGGTTAAGCCAACAAGATTATGTGGTACTCAATTCTGTATCAAATATTCATAAGATTACAGAGAAATTGTCGCATTACGACAGCATCCAATGCTACTTGGATAATGATGATGCAGGCAGGAATGCTTATCAACAATTAGCCAAAGAATTAGGCGATTCTGTTTCTAATTGCTCCACGCTATACAATGGCTTTAAGGACTTCAACGAGTATCTATGTGCAGAAATTAAGCAACCAGAGAAAGCAGAAGTAAAAAGAAACAAGGGGTTTGGATTATAAATGTGGTAGATGCCTTACATCTTCTATTTTTCGGGGAGCAAGTTTATGTTTTGTGCATACCCAAACCACTTGCTCCACCTCCCAAGATAGGTGTAGAGGATTATCCCGCTGGTCTCTATCAAATCAATTAAAGAAACAATTATGACTAAATCAGAATACAACAAAGGCGGTCGTCCAACCAAAGGCGCAGCCGAAAAAAAGAAATACCGCATCACGGTAAAACTTACCACTGAGGATTACTATACACTCAAAGGCAAAGCCATAAGCGCAGGAATATCCATGAGTGAATTTGTAAGAAAAGTTCTCGATAAAGGAAATGTGATTGAACGCTTGACCATTGAGCAGGCTGACTTCATCCGCAAGCTGTGTGGTATGGCAAACAATCTCAATCAGTTGGCACATCGTGCCAATGCAGACGGCTTCTATGCTATTGCGCCCTTCCATAAGCTTATCCTTGCCAAGATTGATGAAATCCTAAATTTGATACGAAGATGATAGCTAAGCTTATGAAAGGTTCAGGCTTCAAGGGTGTTATTAACTACATCCTCGATTCGAAGAAGGGAACGGAACTTATAGATAGTTCGGGTGTAAGGACAGATGATATTAGCCACATCATTCAGAGCTTCATCGACCAAACAAATCTAAACCCAAGAGTGAGTAAGGTCGTCGGACATATCTCCTTGAGTTTCTCCACACAGGATTCTCTCAAATTAAGCAACGAGTTCATGACACAAGTCGCTCGTGAGTATATGGAGAAAATGGGGATAAAAGATACGCAGTATATCATAGGTCGCCATTTTGACAAGGAGCACCCGCATGTCCATATTGCTTTCAATAGGATAGACAATCACGGCAAGACCATCTCCGACAAAAACGACAGATTCAGAAGCGAGAAGATTTGTAAGGAACTGACCACTAAATATGATTTATACTTTGCCAGTGGCAAGGAAAAAATCAAGGAACACCGCTTGAAAGAACCAGACAAGACCAAGTATGAGATTTATCAGGCTTTAAGGGAAAAGATTCCTAAAAGCAGGAATTGGAAATCATTACTCGCTCACCTGAGAAATGAGGGGATTGATGTGCGCTTTAAATACAAAGGCAATACACAAGAAGTACAAGGCATTATCTTTGAGAAGAACGGCTATCATTTCAACGGCTCAAAGGTAGATAGGAGTTGCAGCTATTCCAAGATTGATTTTGCCTTGCAGCAGAATAACAAAGAAAACTGTCAACAGGCACAAGGAACCATCAATCTTATATCAGATGCTACAGATGCTACGAGCACACTTGTCAATGATTTCATTGAGGGAGGATTAGACCTGTTTCAGTCTCACGGCACAGTCCCTGCGGAAGTTTATAATACACTTGATAAAAAGAAGAAAAAGAAAAAACGTAAAATACATTTATAACTATGGCAGACAATAATACATTTGTCCTCTTTGAGGAAATCAAGAACAAGTTGGAAATAATTTACAAGGAAGTAAGGGAACTTAAAGAAAAGGACATCAGTTCTGTTTCTCTTCCTACACCTACTATTCCAGCGCAAAGTAATGAACAGCATGATCAAGAACTGCTCAAACAATATGAGCAGAAAACGAAGGAGATACTCAATAAGTATATAGCCATACAAATGCGTATCAAGGATGAGGAAGCCAAATCCATTGATAAGTTGGTGGCAAGCGTATTGACTATGTTACATGAGTGGAAGGAGCAGAAAGAGCAGCCACAACCGCAAGAACATATCCACAAGCATAGCTTTGACATCAAATAGTCTAAAGTCTTTACCTATGTGGTTATAACAGCAGTTGTGTGTCTCGCTTCTTTGGTTGGCAACTTCTGGTTGTGGCAAAGCAAACAGCAATATAATGACGATGCTTTAAAGTTCCGAATTATCAGAATATGGCGAGGTTGCAGCCCGAAGGAAATACTATGGCTCAACGATGTGTTTGACATTCATCGTAACGAAACCACAATCGGAAAAATCAAGAAGAAAGCTGATGGGTACGACTTGGAATTGAAGCAGAAGGCAGACAGTCTGATGCAAAGAAAATTGAAGTAACTCTATACGGAACAAGCCCAACCAAACGGGAAACTTGGTTGGGCTTGCTATAATGCCATATTATTCTATGATTTCCCAGAAGCCACCATTATCTGGTCCAACACGGCGAAGGTACTTATTACGCATATATTCGATATTACGCATAATAGAAGTCGCACTAATACCAACAGCAGAGGCAAGTTCCATCTTGGTTATATAGGGATTTTCTGTCATTAGCTGCAAAATGGTAATACGATTTTGCGTTAATTTATCACCATTTTCTAATGCTTTAGCCACTGCTTTTTCTACTATCATCTCTCGCTTATCAGTAACCTTAGTTTGTTTATCAGTAACCCTATCAGATACCTTTGCCTGCTCATCAGTAACCTTTTTATGTACCTTCGAGAGGGTATCAGCTACCTTATCTGTATTCTCTTTCACAGACATTTCTTGTTCTGACATAACTCTTGGAACTATGATTTTCAAAATAAAATCATCAAGGTGGAAGGATATATTTTATCAATAGTATCATTGGGACTTACAGTTGCATTTTCTACATTTACAGTTGCATTTTTATTGATAGCTGGTTGGACAAAGAACCTTTTAACCTCTTGACTGTTTGTGAGTATTTCCCCCTTTTATTGTCAAACTCATATCTTTCTCTCTTATTACATACCATTGAAAACATGTAATAGCTTAATTCTTCTTATATGCCCCATTATGAGCAGGATATGCCGTTTGAGGTGCCAAAGGGGTGGGTGTGGACA
>ERZ773014.117-NODE-117-length-50193-cov-12.623320_pt1 | contig 50193 bp, 42 predicted proteins | sample MGYA00580841_ERZ773014 | MGnify/ENA primary metagenome ERZ773014 (study PRJEB29015, sample SAMEA2737989) | human oral metagenome | biome: human oral; feature: human-associated habitat; material: dental | place: China | collected 2067 ... | reverse complement strand
ATTACGCACTTTTAGCCCCTAAAACCCCACTTTTTAACGGCTATTTTGCCCTTTTGAACCATGTGTTTCATGGTTCTACAAAGTTTTGTTTATACCATTACAGTGGATATTTATGCTTTTCGCCTTGCATTTCGCCGCATTTAGCACTGCGTTTAGCGGCAAAATACCTTGCGTTTAGCACCAAAACACCTTGCGTTTTGCAGCAAAACGCATTGCAATTAGCAGCAAAACGCACTGCGTTTAGCACCAAAACGCACTACATCTTGCTGCAAATAGCCCTAAAATGGGTGCAAATGGCGGTTTGTTTAAATAAATATTCATTTGCCACATTTGCATGCTAACCCCATTTTTGCATCAACACCAACCTTCGCGAGAATCGCGTTTTTGGGACAAGGTGGGCGATTGGTGGATGAAAAGGGCACTCATAATGTTAAATTTCTTGCTGAAAACTAGACAAAAAACAATTGTGCGCATGCACGCGTTCGGGCAAAGGTATGGAAAACATTTACGCCTACCACTGCCAGTGCGAGCGGTTGCAGGGCATGTTGCTCACAGCCAACGGAGGCGGTATCATGAAAACGCAGAAGTAATTTACCATCGACAGCCAGTTTTCAACTTGTAGAGAACGCATGGAATGACTTTTGCCTAGTTGCCTCTTTTGGAAACAACTATGTTTTGAGACAGACAAATGGGGGCAGAATTTCGGTTTTTATAATGTCTTTTCTCTATAACAACCGAAAAGTATTTTGTCTACATGGGCTTGTAAATCGCGATTTTTATGTAAATTTGTCCAGAACCTCGTACATGAAAAGGGCATTACTCTCGGTTTTTGTAACTTAAAGATAATAGTTCTTTTTCAATTAGTAAGAGGTTTAAAGGTTAGAGTGATTTCAATTTTCTGAGAAGTAGCAATTTAAATAATAGAGAATAAATGATGAAGAAACAAAGCAGAAACCACAATATAATAAAGATAATATTGACGAATGAGGAAAGAAAATACTTAGGTCTTACGCCAATAGAAAGCCATTGGGAAAGGGTGGACATAAAACATGTAACCTTGTTTTTCGATGGAAATGTTATTCGAAAAAAGATAACGCATGCTGAATTTGAGTCACAACAATTTTCGTATTTAGAAGAGGATGTCTATGTAGAAACAGCAGAGAACAGAACGATTGTTTTGCCTAAGACATTAAGAGGTAAGCCAAAGAAACTGAATTATACGGCAACCACGATGTTTACGCGCATAGGTATGTACTTTATGTACAACGATGGCTATGTAATAATTGCCAACGCAACGACTCAAAAGACGTATTATTGGACTAGAATTGAGGGCGAAGAAGACAAAAAGCTTTTTGATGAGTGGTTTGATACTTGGAAAAAAGAAACCACAGAAGAAGATTTAAGAGAGCTGGAAGTTTTTAAAAATGAAACGAGAAAGAAACAAAAGTATAAAGAAGGAGATGTCTTTGCCTTTAAAATAGGCAGGCGAAACTATGGCTTTGGAAAGATTATAATTGATGTGGTAAGTAGAAGAAAGGCAGAAGAATTTCGTAAAAACAAGAACTATGGCTTGGCGCATCTTATGGGCACGGCTTTAATAGTGAAGGTTTATCATAAAATGTCTGATACAAAAGACATCGACATAGCCGAATTAGAACGCTGCTGTTCGCTTCCAGGACAAGCAGTAATGGATAACCATATTTATTATAATCAATACCCCATTATTGGCAATCTGCCAGTGTCTAATGTCGACATGAACGACGCTTATCTTTCTGTTAGTAGGAGTATCAACTATAATGATTCGGACATAGCTTATCTTCAATACGGCCTGATTTATAAAGAAATACCGCTTAGCGAGTATAAGAAACATGAGGAAGAACATTGGCCGGCTTATAGAAACGAGGGGATAGGTTTCTGTTTGGATATAGATGGCTTGGAAGATTGCATCAAAGAAAAATCTAATGATAAGTTTTTTGAAATAAACACTAATGATTTGAGAGCCCCTGAACATGCCAAAGATAGAGAAATCATATTTAAACTGTTTGGATTGGATGCCGGTTTAGATTATCAAGGAAACTTGGAGTTGTGTAAGCAATAGATGATATTTTGAGAGAAACTGAACTGTTGGGGCTAATCTTTATACAATTTTCGTCTTTCATCAGATGCCTAAGCTCTCTTGCTTTTTTATTGACTGCATACCGCATGATTTTCAAGTTAAAAGGTGCAATAAATGATGTACTTGCTCGTTGATACATGTGGTTGTATGGAAGTAAATGCGCTTTGTTTATCAAGACTTAGACATTTTTACTTGATGCAATGGCAGGTTGTGTGGAACATAAAGTAGAAGAACATATTATCGACATTGAAGTTGAATTAAATAACCATTGACAAATAAATAAAAGAAATAAGATTATGAACACATTAGAACACAAGTATTTTGGCAAATTGAGTTTCGACAATGCAAACGAAATAGGAATCGTTTGGAAAGGTGAGGTAGATGGAATAGACGTAACAATGTGGTATGATGAAGATGTGGAAGTAATGAAGGGGGAATTGGACAGATTTGCTCTCTTTTTAGAAAACATCAAAGACAATACCAAGAAAGCTACCGAGGCACTGATAGAGACATTGAAAGAGGATAGGGAGTATATGGACTTTCATCTTGAAGAATGTAAAGACGCAAACTTACCCGATGATGTTGTTGAGTTTGTTTCGCAGATGACAGCGACAGCCATTGACTTATGGATAGGTGACAGCGAGCATCTAATAACGATGGATTTTATGATTTTACCCGATGAAAGCGATCAGATATTATGCGTGAAGTTTAATGAAGGTGGAGAAATTTACGCAGTAGATTGGGAGAGCTAGACTGTTGTTGTCCATAGATTCTCTTGAATTTGTCTGTGTGCTTTTATGTTGTAACAACATTAAACGCATAAAATAAATTTGATGGAACTGTTTGTTCACTAATTAAAATAGATATAACGATGAAGATTATCAGGGATTTTGGCGAATATTTCAAGTATTCGCTTCATGATGCACACATAAATAGAATTGAGCATAGGCAAGGAAATGCAATATTGCATTTTAATTATATATTTTCGTATGATGAAAATGTAGAGCGAACTCATAAGGCAAAAATCGTTTTTGAGCAGACGGATATTGATGATGTTCGTATACTTGTGTTCAACAGTAGGTGGTTAGATGATTTTCAAGGCGAATGTATCGATTTGGAAACATACCAAAGTAGGTATGAGGATAGTGAGTTTGAAGTTATTGAAGAAAGTTATAACTGGGGAAAGGCTGTACTTCAAGGCTGGCTTTGGACTGGGGATGTGCCCGTATGCTGCATAATGGATATATGTTTTACGGGTAAGATGATATATGTAATTGATGAATAGGGGATTGTCTTATTGTTATATGAGTACCCAGGGGAGATGGCTAAAATTGGGCAAATTAAGGAGGTTCGCCCTTACCGAATAATGCTACATTCAATTCATGGTTGTATTACTTCTGCAACAGGTATTCTCACACCTGACTTATGAAAACAGTAGAAAATATTGTACGTACTATCATATTGAACGTCCCAGTATAGCGTTGTTCTCCATCCCCCATTGTATAAGTCGTTTTTGTCTTTATTGTTTGTGTTGTGAAATTTGATTTGTGGAACTACAAAATGAGTTGAGTCTCTCCTGTCGTACGAGAAAAAGAAATTAAAATTTTGTACGACCTTAGATGGTAAGTCGTGAGGTTTGATACCAATGCTATCCAATGCATTGCGATATAAAGTTATAGTAATAACAGTAGAACCTCCCTTCGCCAGTACGACATCCCTTTCCCTTCTTGACAAGGTTTGACCTAATACAACATCAAATGAGCGTGTTTTATCCCTTATCGTTATATGTGAGTGATAACTATTCCAACCATGTACGATACTTATTGGCAACAACAAGGTGTCAGAAGTTTCATTCTTTACAACATATTCGAACCGCATATACCTGCTACCACCTTTGGGAATGGGACAGTTACCCTTTATCATGCACAATGAATAGTTGTCAAATACCCTATACAGATATGCATCTAGCTGTGGTGTTGTTTTAGTGCAAGAAGTACTTAATAAGGATAAGCTTAAAAGACTGCTCGATATGATTTTCTCTATGAAGACAACTTGACTTTTTCTCTTTCTCATCTTTTGCGGCAGAATTAGTATAAATGCTAAATTGCTCCATCCAAGCCAACTGGCTGTTGTTGTTTAATAGACTTCTGTATGAATTCATCCCACATCTCTTCTTTCAAAGCAATGTTTCTCCTTATAACGTTGCTTATCAAAGAGCGATTGGCTTAGTGAGTTGGTAAGTTCCTGAGTTTTGAGTGTTCGAACGTTTCCTTACGATACGTTTGTTAGCTATTGGTTCGAGATTTCATGCGAAAGCTCCCATAAACACAGAAACTTACCAACTTATGAAGTTAGAGATTAATGCTGTCTGCCTCTTTAACCTCTTCTTCGTCAAACCATTTCGATAGTTTGTCGTGAGCCTTTGTCTTCACGTCTTCGGGAATGTCGGTCCAAACTTTGCGCAGTACGTAGAGCAAAACGCCGAGGTCGTCGCCCAAACCGGCAATGGGAATGGCATCGGGGATAACGTCTAGCGGACTGATAAGGTAGCCAAGTGCGGCCACAATCATTGTCTTGTCTTTCAGCGAAACGGTGTCGCTTTGCAGCGTATAGTACAAAATAAGGGCGGCATACACCAGCTTTGCGCCTGCACGCTTTGCTATTTTCGATATTTTCTCGATAAACCCGCTTTGCGTAAACTTATCTTTGTACGACATAAAGTCGGGTAAGTCTGTTTTTGGTTTTTCCATGTTGTCGATTGTTTTTGATTTAAAAAATAGTTAGGGTATCATGTTTGCTTCCTTGGCAAGCACTTCGCCGCCTTCGGTCAGCTTTTAAAGTTCAACACATCTTCAATGTAACGTTCAATGCGCTCGTCGGCCATGCTTTTCAACCGATGTTTAATGCGCAACTTCGTGAGTAGCTTTACTAGTCCTGCCAGACAAAGCCCAATGGCTAAGGCAACAAAGATGGCCCAGTTTCCGCCAGGCATGTCCTTTTGTGGAAAGGCCGAAAACACCACAACGGGCAAAACAATTATTACGCCCATAATGGTGTATTGCGTGCGTTGCGAGCCAGCACTGTCTAGTATGGCCTGCTTGTCTAGCAGGTAATCGGCAATTTCTGTTTTCGTGAGATTGTATTGTTCGGGTTGTGGAAACCCTGGAAATCCGCTCTCTACACGTATCTTACTCGACACGCGTTGTTCGAAATCCATTAGTTCTATGTGCATAATCTATTGACTGTTAATGATTAAATGGCAACAAATCCTTAAAGTTTGCTCAACGAGATCTCGTCTAACTCACTAAGATATTTGCGCCTAAGTTTATAAAATTCAACCCATTCTTTGGTTTTTAAGTGCTTGCGCACATCGAAATCAAGATTCCATTTGCCCGCCGACTCTAAGCGCCCCATCATAAATCCTAGGGTGAGGTGTTTCAAAGACACGGCTGGTTGGTAGCGCGCCTGCGTATCTTTCTCATCGCTAGCCACGTATGTAACGAGGTTAGCGTTTTGCATATCGAAGAGCAACTGTTGCACAATGCGCACGGGTATGTTGGTTTCTAATTTCAGTTCTACGGCTGTATAGGCAGGTTTCCCTTCGTCAAAACGCTTGCATATCTTGCCCAATAGCAGCGCGCTAAGCATCATTCGGTAGCGGTAGCTTAGGTCGTCCATCTGTCCCAGCAAGTCGAAACTTTCCATGTTCTGACTCGTATAGCTCAATTCGGCACCAAAAAGGCAGATGCTCCACGAAATCTGTACCCACAACATGAACAGCGGAAGGGCAGCAAACGAACCGTAGATGGCGTTGTACGATGAGAGGAAGATTTGCGAATGTATGTAGAACACCTGCAATATCTGCATGGCGATACCCGAAAGGATGCCTGGAAAGAAGGCGGCCGAGAAGTTCACTTTGGTGTTGGGCATAAAGATGAATAGGCAAACGAACACTGCCGACATCAGCACGTAGGGCATAACGGTGATGACAAGGCGCATCATGGGGCCTAACACTACGTACTCGTTAATGTCTTCTGCAAAGGTGGCCATAACGATAGACACACCCGAAGTTACCACAATGACGATGGGAACAAGGAAGAACATGGCCAAATAGTCGGTTATGGTGCGGAAAAGACTGCGTGGATGCTGAACTTGCCAAATGCTGTTGAAGGCTTTCTCGATGTTGCTGATAAGCATCAGCACGGTGAACAGCATGAATAAAAGGCCAATACCGAGAAACACGCCGCCCTTGGTGTGTACAAGGTACGAGTTGACAAAGCCGATAATGGTCTCTGCTGCTTGTGGCTGGCTAGACAAAGCATCTCTAAACCACACCTCGATATATTTGGAAAAGCCAAAGCCGCGAGCAATGGCGAACACCACGGCCACGATGGGTACGATGGCCAAAACCGTGCTGTAAGTGAGTGCCGAGGCCAAGTCGGTGACGCTACGGGTGGTGAAAAACTTCACCGTAACCACTAAGCGTTTCAACACCATGAGGCATACGTAAGCCAATGGCAACACGTCTTCGCGCCGTATCTGCCACATTTCTACCTTAAAAAACGTGATGATGGTGTTTAATGTCTTCTTCATAATGAAAAGCAAAAAAGAAAAAAGAAAGCAGTGGCCCTATAAGCCGGGTTCTGTACTCTAATGCCTCGTGGGGCAAAAAAGTGCCTGCCATTTATCTAGACCGTGGGTCGCCCCAAGGCTCAAGCATTCTACCCTCCATCGTAAACATGTTTCAGGCGGACAACCTTCAAACGATGGTATACGCGAACTTGCAGCTCCCAGAAGGTACAACCCGATGATCGCCCATCGGTTGGTGGTCTCTTACACCGCCTTCTCACCCTTACTCCAACGCGCACGCTACAAGGAGGTGCGCGAAGGGGCGGTTATTTTCTTCTACCTTTACCCGTTGTCGCCAACAGCTTCCATTTTCAGAAGTGGGATGTCCTATGCTGCCCGGACTTTCCTCTCGTATCATTAAGATGCCAGCGGCAGAGCCGGGCCACTGCCTTTTAGCTTGCAAATATAGCCAATTTTTTGCGGATTATATGTAAATGTATGGCAGAAAATGTTACAATTCAATAAAAAAGTCGTTTTGTTTAAGCTTTTCGTGGAAATTTGTTGATGAAAGGGTAGGGGAAGGGAACAAAGTGTTGATGAACTAATAGACGAAGAAACGAACAGAAATGACGTGTTTATGGGCAGGTGTGTTTATTTTATTTGTTGAGTTTTTGAGGTGTTGACGTTTGTGAGTTTTATCGTATATCTTGTTCAAGTAGATGGTTTATGAGCCTGCCAGTTGGGAGAAATTTGATGAATTGAAGACGCTAAACAAAAGGACTTACCAAATTAGAACCCCGGTACGTTTACGAATGAAAGATGCAGCATGCTTGAAAATGATGCACATTAAAATCGCAAAATGCCCACGTCGCTTTAATCTTAGAGCGTATTCTGCATGACAACATGACAACAATACGCACATAATAGCCGTCAAAGTGTTATTTTGTAGCAATCTATACACATAGCTAAATCCACCCCAAACATCAACTTCTCATCGACAGAATATCCGCTTTTTTTTGCAGAAAACAAATAAATTAGTATATTTGCGAGCAATTTATAACGTTTAATACAAAACAAGAAAGAATGCTTACACTTAAACTCATCAGTGAGGAAACTGAACGTGTGATTAAGGGGTTGGAGAAAAAACACTTTAATGGAGCAAAAGATGCTGTCGAAAAAGTGCTTGAAACCGACAAGCGCAGACGCGAGGCTCAGCAGAAACTGGACAAGAATAAACAAGAAGCAAATAGCATGTCGAAACAAATTGGCATGCTGATGAAAGATGGCAAAACACAAGAAGCCGAAGAGGTAAAAGCAAAGGTTGCCGTATATAAGGAGAACGACAAGCAGTTGCAAACGCAAATGGCCGAGGCCGAACAAGAACTTACGACCTTACTTTGCAATATCCCTAACATTCCGGCCGACGAAGTGCCCGAAGGAAAAGACGCTAACGACAACGTTGTGGTGAAAGAAGGCGGCATTATGCCGCAACTTCCCGAAGATGCCTTGTGCCATTGGGACCTCTGCAAGAAATTTAATCTCATTGATTTCGACCTTGGTGTGAAAATCACTGGCGCCGGTTTCCCTATATATATAGGTAAGATGGCTCGCTTGCAACGCGCCTTAGAGGCTTTCTTTCTTGAAGAAGCGCGCAAAAGCGGATATCTTGAAGTGCAACCGCCGCTAGTGGTTAACCAGGCGTCGGGCTACGGGACGGGGCAACTTCCCGACAAGGAAGGACAGATGTATCATGCAGAACAAGACGACCTTTACCTCATCCCCACGGCCGAAGTGCCTGTTACCAACATCTTCCGCGATGTTATTCTCGACGAGAAAGACCTACCCGTTATGCGTTGTGCCTATTCGGCTTGTTTCCGTAGAGAGGCTGGTTCGTATGGAAAAGATGTGCGCGGATTGAATCGTTTGCACCAATTCGACAAGGTGGAGATTGTACGCATCGACAAGCCTGAACACTCGCACGAGTCGCACAAGAAGATGTTGGAGCATGTTGAGGGACTGCTGCAAAAGCTAGAACTGCCCTATCACATCCTGCTATTGTGCGGAGGCGACATGAGTTTCACTTCTTCTATCTGCTACGACTTCGAGGTTTGGAGTGCAGCACAAAAGCGTTGGTTGGAGGTTTCGTCGGTATCTAACTTCGGAAGCTATCAGGCCAACCGCTTGAAATGTAGGTATAGGCATGCCGAAGACAAGAAAATAGAGCTTTGCCACACGCTCAACGGTTCGGCTCTTGCCCTTCCGCGCATCGTGGCAGCCATCATCGAGAACAACCAAACGCCCGAAGGCATTCGCGTTCCGAGGGTGTTGATACCCTATTGCGGGTTCGAAATGCTCGACGATAAAAACTTCTAGTTGCCTTGCCTAGGGCCATTTGCATGGTCAACGATGGGTTTAAATGCAACAAGACACTATCATAAAGGCGCCCCAAAGCGCAAAAACAAAAACATTAGAAACCACTCTGGGCGGTGCTCGCCTTATTAATTAAGGTGGGCACCGCAACAGGGTTTAAAACCAAAACACAACCTGCGACTTGTATATTAACATAAACAATCAACATCAATTGCAAGGCCATGAATAAGATTATTAGAAAAGAACAATTCTCCGAAAAGGTGTATCGTTTCGACATCGAGGCTCCACTGATTGCCAAAAGTAGAAAGGCCGGAAACTTTGTTATCGTGAGGGTGGGCGACAAAGGCGAGCGTATGCCGCTAACCATTGCCGATGCCGACATAACGAAAGGTACAATCACACTCGTGGTGCAAAAGGTTGGACTCTCGTCTATTAAGCTGTGCAACCTCAACGAAGGCGAGTATGTTACAGATGTGGTTGGTCCGCTGGGCAACCCCACACATATCGAAAACTTTGGAACGGTTATCTGCGCAGGCGGTGGCGTGGGTGTGGCACCCATGTTGCCCATCATTCGTGCACTAAAAGCCGCAGGAAACCGCGTTCTGTCCGTATTGGCAGGACGTTCGAAAGACCTTATTATATTAGAAGATGAGGTAAGACAGAGTTCAGACGAAGTGATTATTATGACCGACGACGGTTCGTATGGCGAGCAAGGCGTTGTAACCGTGGGCATGGAAAAGTTCATTAACGCCGAACATATTGACCGCGCTTTCGCCATCGGGCCTGCCATCATGATGAAGTTCTGTTGTCTTCTCACCCAAAAATACAACATTCCCACAGACGTTTCGCTTAACACCATCATGGTAGATGGTACGGGAATGTGTGGCGCATGTAGGCTCACCATTGGCGGAAAGACCAAGTTTGTTTGCATAGATGGCCCTGAATTTGATGGGGCTTTGGTTGATTGGGACGAAATGTTCAAGCGAATGGGCACGTTCAAGAAGGCCGAGAGCGAAGAGTTACAACGTTATAACGACCATGTCGAACAAGTGGAAGAGCGAGTTGCGCAAACTGTTTCGAACATCACAATGGACGTGGAGCCAACCACAGAGGGCATAGACGTGCTGACAGATCGCAATGCAGAATGGCGAAAAGAATTGCGAGCAAGCATGAAACCCAAAGAAAGGACGGGCATTCACCGCGTGGAAATGCCCGAACTAGACCCCGTTTACCGCGCCACTTCGCGTGTAGAGGAAGTAAATAAAGGACTAACGAAAGAGCTGGCCTTGGTGGAGGCTAAGCGTTGCCTCGACTGTGCCAAGCCTACTTGCATGGAAGGTTGTCCCGTTAGCATCAATATCCCCTCGTTTATTAAGAACATTGAGCGTGGCCAGTTTCTTGCTGCGGCTAAGGTGCTTAAAGATACATCGGCCTTACCTGCCGTTTGCGGTCGTGTTTGTCCGCAAGAAAAGCAGTGCGAGAGCCGTTGTGTGCACCTAAAAATGAACGAACCCGCGGTGGCTATCGGTTATTTGGAACGCTTTGCTGCTGATTACGAACGCGAAAGCGGCAATATCTCCGTACCCGAATTGGCACCAGCCAACGGTATGAAGATTGCAGTCGTTGGGTCTGGACCTGCTGGTTTGAGTTTCGCTGGCGATATGGCCAAGTTCGGTTATGATGTTACTGTGTTCGAGGCCTTGCACGAAGTGGGGGGCGTTTTGAAGTATGGCATACCTGAGTTTAGACTTCCCAATAAGATTGTAGACGTGGAAATAGACAATCTTAAAAAGATGGGGGTGAAGTTTATCACCGACTGCATCGTTGGAAAGACTATCTCCGTAGACGATTTGGAAGAGCAAGGATACAAAGGTATCTTTGTCGGTTCGGGTGCTGGACTACCTAATTTCATGGGCATACCAGGCGAAAACGCCATCAATATCATGTCGTCTAACGAATATCTTACACGTGTTAACCTCATGGATGCTGCCAATCCCAACACCGATACGCCCATTAACCTGGGCAAACGTGTAATGGTTGTGGGCGGAGGTAACACCGCGATGGACTCGTGTCGCACGGCCAAACGCCTTGGAGCAGAGGTTACGCTGGTTTATAGACGGTCGGAGGCGGAGATGCCAGCTCGACTTGAAGAGGTGAAACACGCTAAAGAAGAGGGCATCGACTTCCTAACGTTGCACAATCCGCTTGAATATCTAGCCGATGAGCAGGGTACTGTGAAGGCCGCTGTGCTGCAAGTGATGGAATTGGGAGAGCCTGACGCTAGCGGAAGACGTAGTCCGCAACCCATCGCGGGCGTTACGAAGACGCTCGATGTAGACCAAGTGATTGTTGCAGTGGGTGTATCGCCCAACCCGCTTGTGCCTAATTCCATCCGCGGACTTGAATTGGGACGCAAGAATACCATTGTGGTGAATGAAGGTATGCAATCTAGTCGCCCAGAAATTTATGCTGGTGGCGACATCGTTCGCGGTGGTGCAACGGTTATTTTGGCTATGGGCGACGGCAGAAAGGCTGCCGCCAGCATGCACAAGCAGTTGTCGGAAGAATTGCAACCTGCACTTTAAGCATGCACCGTAATTATTACATGGCGATATAATACACCAGGTATTGTCTATACACTCCATTTTATTTAAAGTTGCCTTTTCGGATTGAAACCATCCGAAAAGGCAACTTTTTATTTTAGGGAGGTTTTAAAAATACAGTCAAGAATGAACTTATAGTCAAACAGAATTGCTTTTGGAAAATAGTTGTTAGAAGAACGCAAGACGTGCGTAGCATGGCATCAATAAATCCTTACGCAGAGGAAAAGGAGCACTTTTTGTTTGCTTACGATGCACCTATGGTTTTCCAAATCCATTTCTGTTTGACTAAAAAAAGAAGAAAAGGCATAAGCATGGAACTTTTATAACATGCCTTAACCTTGCAAGGGAGGTAAGGCCAATCTGTGCTATTCAGCCTATTTCTTGGAAGATGGTGTTGGTTTGTTGGGTTGAATGTTTGCCTTCCTCTAAGTCTAGGCCGATATGGAGAAACGTGAGTTTGTGTTAGAAACAGCATCTCTCTTGCAAAACGTTTAGGATTAACGCCCATTCACTATGCGATTTACCATTGGTCAACTTATTAAACCCCAATCGGTCGTTAGACCGCTTACCTGTTGTTTTTAGGTTGTTTCCATCGCTTCCTGTTCATCTTTTGTTTGCTTGTCGGCATCTTACCTGTCTTATTCTCTTGACGTAGCCCGCTACGTCAAGAGAATAAGGCCAGACAATATGCTCAACAATACACAAAATCTGCACAGGCTCTAACGACCGATTTGGGTTAAAACAGAGAGGGATGAAAGGGTGAATGTGCGAGAAAGTGAAAGGCTGAAATAGTTAAAAGATTGCTGCATCTTTCACGCTTGCTTGTTGTAGTGATGGGCTAATCCCATTTAGTTTCTTTGGTGTTCCCTTACATTTTATGTCTGAAAACCTGTATTTATGTCAAAAACACGAGGGTGTAAGCAGTCAACTCGACTACTCATAAATCTGTAAACCTGTCTCCTTATCTATTTTTTTAAACTTGTTAGCAGGTCAACTCGTCAACCTGTCAATTCAAAATTTGTCCGTTTTTCAGTGGGAATTTTAACATTATGGCTACCCTCGCAGCTCACCAAACGTCCACCCGGTCGCAAAAAAACGATTCTCGCGAGGGTTAGTTTTGGTGCAAAATAGGGTTAGTTGTGAATGCTTTCAAAATGAATGTACATTGCATAAAACCGCAATTTGCACCAGTTTCGGGGCTATTTGCAGCAGAATAAAGTGCGTTTTGCCGCAAAATGGAGTGCGTTTTGGTGCTAAATGCAGTGCAATTTGGTGCTAAACGCAGTACATTTTGGTGCTAAACGCAGTGCGTTTTGGTGCTAAATGCAAGTCAAAATGCTGCTAAATGCGAGACGATGTGCATGAAAATACACTGCAAAGGTATCGTAAAACCATTTCGAAACCATTAAAACATGGCTTAAAGGGGGCAAAACACCCATCAAAAAGTTAAGTTTTCGAGGCTAAAAGCAGGTATTTCGGCTTGAAAAAATTCGACTTGGTAACCAAACTAGAAAGGCTAAATGGTGCAAAATGCAGGCTGTATTCTTAAAAACAGACAAATGGAAAGAGGTGAAAGGCTAGGAATCGTGGTTATTTGCCTACTTTTAACCCTCGATTTTCGCTAGAACGGAGTCCCGTGCAGTGTATGTTATGTAAAGTAAAAATAAATAATTTAAGATTGCGAGATGATGTGTTTGAGTGCTTATGGGGTTGCTGCGTTTTGGAGTTGTGGCTCTATGGGTTTGTAATCCCATGTTATTTTGTTTATCCGAACTTGCGATGGTGGAAAGATGTCCTACGGTTTTATTTGTTGTTCGTTCGTCAGAGATAGGCACATTCTTTTGTTGAGCTGGTCTTATTCTAAGCCAGGAGAAGTTGGTTTGATAAGTAGAATGTTCATTAAATCCAAATTGGACATGAGGCCTGTGCAAATTTTGTGTATTGTTGGGTACAATGCCCGTCTTATTCTTGAATGCCTAGCGGGCAATGTTAAGCGGATGTGAAAGGCCAGATGCCGACAATCAAACGAAAGATGGACAGAAAGCAATGGAGACGACTGATAGACAAGCTGAAATGAATTTGGAAAGCTATAGGTACATCGTAAACTAACAAAATGTGCTCTCTTTCCTCTATGTGTGGGTGTATTTTGCCATGCTACGCACATTTTACACTCTTCGAGCAACTATTATCCCAAAGCAACACAGTTTACTATATAAAGATGAGCTAAGCGGTGAATACCCGATTGGGGTTAACTTTTTCTGTTGGAAATTATTGAAGATTGTATAGTAAGGTATGGGTTGGCTAAACATCATGGGCCTTTTCATGTTGATGATAGTATCTTCATATTAGCTGTGAGGACCGCGGATAATGTTGTGCGGAAAAGAAACCGTTACAAATAACTGTTCTTTTAGAAGTAGTTGAGATGGCTTATGGGTACACGCCGTTGTGGCATACGCTATTGTCCGCTTCAATTTTCTTATGCAGGTCAATTATAATCCCTTGTTGTTTAGTACGTTGTGGTTATATTTTACGTTTATCACATCTTTATATATGTGTCTTAGTTGGCAGTTTGCTCTTGGGTTTATTTATTAGTGTGTTGTTTATCCTCTTGTTAACCAGTATCTTATTGTTCATTTTTTCTGTTATATTATTTCCTTTTTTATATCTTATCCATTTTAACATGTTTTACAACAGAAATACCGAATAATTTACATTATTTTCTTGATTTTCTTTTGGGTGTTTCTTTTTTTTTGTAATTTTGCATCAGAAATAGTAAACGGGCATGTTCGTTTAAATTAAATTTATTACCATGATTGACATGCCAATCGTGTTATATTTTATATTTAATATTAAGGAAATATGAAAATGAGAAGGTGTATCTTGTCTATTGTAGCCGTAGCATTTGTCTCGGTTATGAGTGCCTCTGCTCAGTCTGAAAACCAAGGGTCTGCAGTGGCGGATGCGCAAAGAGCCGTAACCGACGCCCAAAAGGCCAAGAGCGACGCTGCAAGAGCAGCCGCAGAAGCAGCAAAACAAAGAGCCGAAGCAGCAAAAGCTAAAGTGATAGCAGCTAAGGCTAAAGTAGAAGCAGAGAAAGCGAGAATGGACTCTGAAAAAGCTAAGGCTGAGTCGGAGCAGGCACGTGCTGATGCAGAAGCTGCTGAGGCTGAGGCCCAGAAGGCCGTAGAAGCTGCCAACCAAGCTAAGGCCGAAACGGAAAAGGCTATCGCTAATGCAAATGCTTGCAAGGCTACTGCGCTTAAAGCTCGTACAGAAGCTGCAAAAGCAAAGGAAATGACGGCCAAGGTTGCAGCAGAAGCTGCTAAGGCTAAGGCCGAGGTTGACAAAGCTAAAGCTGAACTGGCTAAGGCTGGTGCGGATGCTGCTGCTGCAATCGAAACAGCTAATGCTGCTATTGAAAAAGCAAAGTCAACAAATTAAAAACCGCAACGATAGGATAACATTTCCAGTTGTGAGATGAGACGTCAGGGCCATTTGGAGTCGTGACTTTCAGGTGGCCCTGGCCTATCTTCAAAATGACGTTAATAATCTAAATGACGACGAAGAACTATTCGTTTTGTTATGTAGCTAATATCTTACGTTTATAATTCTTCTTTTGTTGTTTGCCTTGTCTTATGGCAGGGTTGACAGTATGGAATATTGCTGCTGACGAAATAATGAACTTCCTGCTTAATTTTGCAAGGAGAATTGGAGTGAAGTGCCTTGATAATAGAATGTGCACAGTCCTGTCATTAGTCGACAGTCTGTTATTAAATTAATGGTGATCAAATAATTATGAGTATGACTAAAAAGTGGCTGGCGTTTGTTTTCTGTGCTATGATTAGTCTTCCTGTCTTCTCGCAGGACTATTTTTCGTATAATGACGATTTGCAGGTGATTGCAACCTTACTTACAAGCAGTCCTGACGCAGCTAAGAGTAGCGCGGAGAAATTCGCAAGTAAACATAAAGAAGACGGAGCCTTGTTGGCTGGTCTCGGTACGCTTTACCTTAGAGCTGGACAAGTGGATGAAGCCACCCATTATTTTTATCTAGCCCAAAGGTGTAGGCGTATTACAACAAAAGCCTTAAATCTAGGCGGAGATATTGCAAAGGCGAGAAATAGGCCCGACTCCGCACAATTTTATTATAGAAGGGCTATGTACTTTGACCGTAAAGACCCGGAAGCGTATTATAAGTTGGCCGAGTTGTTGAAGGCGAAAGAAATCAACAAGTCCATAGAAACGCTTCATGCTTTGAAAAGAAACCGGCCTGACCTAAATGTACAGCGGATGATGGCTGAAGTGTATTATACTGCAAACGACCTTACAAATGCCATTGCAGCCTATAAGAGTATAGGTATCGATTCTTTGAACGATAAGGAGTTAATGCAGTATTCTCTAAGCTTGTATATAAAGAAAGATTACACGCAATCCTTAGATCTTGCTACATTGGGGCATAAACGGGCATCAAAAGACCCTGTGTTTAATAGGTTGCTCCTGTACAACAATACCGAACTGCAACATTTCGATACTGCTATCAGTAATGCTAACGACTTGTTCAACAATAGCAAGGATACTAAACCTCAATACCAAGACTATATATACTATGGTTATGCGTTGAGCGGACTAGGAAGAACGCAGGAAGCGATACAGCAATTTAATGTAGCACTCCAAAAAAATGGAAATATTCCGGGAATCCACAAGCAGATTTCTGATGCATATAGCCGAATACATGATTATGATAATGCCATCAAGTATTATGAGCAGTATGTTTCTAACTTGAAAGACACTACCGATAATCGTGCATACGAAATATTCCAGTTGGGCAGGCTCTATTGGAGAAAGGGTACTTATGTCAAAGAGAATGAGAAAAGAACCGAGGAACAAACCAAGGCTATTGAACATGCCGCTGATTTGTTTGGTCAAGTAGCAACGCTACGTCCAAACAGCTATCTCGGATTCTATTGGCAAGGCAATGCTAATGCCATGCTCGACCCGGAATACGCAAAGGGATTGGCTAAACCTTATTTCTCGAAGGCTGCGGAACTACTCGAAAAGAGTGGGAGCAACAAAGAACATCTTATCGAATGTTATAAACAACTCGCTTATTATTATTATATAAAGAAAGAAATGAATTCTTCTATTGAATACGCAGAGAAAGTTTTGGCATTGGACCCCGAAGATGATTTTGCTAAGCAGATGGTGGCAACAAAAGGAAAGTAATTTGACAATGCACAGTTGACAACTATATGTTATGATGAATATGAAAGGATATAAACTGATACTTGCACTGACAGTCCAGCTCTTCGTTGGAGTGACAGGAGCCTGGGGTCAGGGCAATCAACTATATTACAACAAGGTGGATACCATGGAACTTCAAAACCGATTCAATTTGAAAACGGATGCGGTTGGATGGTTGACCTTGACGCCAAACTTGGGCCTCGAGTTTTCCTTAGGGAACAAAAACTGGAACCAATGGACTGTTGGCGTTTATGGACGTGCGAATTGGGATGTTAACACTCGTACGAGATCGTATTATGTGTACGACATTTTTGGAGCTCGCGCCGAAGTACGTAAGTATTGGCACGCCAAAATGCCTAAACGGGCTTACTATATAGGCTTGTATGGGGGGGCAAACTCTTTTGACATCAAGTTCAGCGATATTGGTAAGAAAGGAAACTCATTCGTTGGCGGATTGATGTTCGGAATGGTCACACAGGTTTATGGATATACTAATGGAGCAAGCCTAGACTTGGAATTGGGATTTAGCCCAGGTGTTGTCTTTGCTGACATGCATGATTACACGCGACTTTATAAAGACGGTAAGTATTACTATTCACGTACGACAAAAGATACAGGCTACAAACTGACTTTTAATCCTTGGGTTTATGCTGCCTCCGTAGATGCAATTCATGTTTCTTTCGTATACCACTTTGGTACAAAGCTGGCAAACAGGTATAAGAACCGAAACTTGATAGACAATGATTATCGATTGGCGGTTGAGAAAGAAAAGATCAGAAGAGACAGCGTACATACAGTACAGGCAAAGGAGAAGCGTATAAAGATGGATTCGCTTGCTAAGGCTGATTATGAGCGTAGATTTGAAGAGCAACGCCTTGAAATAGAAAGAGCTTACACGCAGGATTCTATTAGACAGGAGAATAAGGCTTTGAAAGAAAAGCAGGCTATTGAACGTGAAGAAGCAAAACAACGTGCAGATTCTCTGAAAGAAGCCGCAAGAATTAAGGCATTGGAAGATAAGGCTAATGCTAAGATTACTGCCGATTCGCTTAAATATGCGGAGAAAGCTAGGCAGCTTGAAGAAAAAGAAAATGCAAAACGAACTGCAGATTCCTTGAAGTATGCTGCACAAGAGCATGCACGTGAACTAAAAGAGCAGAAAGCCATGGAACGTGCAAATGCTAAACGTACCGCAGACTCCATTAAGGTCGCTCAAAAAATGGAAAAACAACAGACCGAAGCAGATAAGAAAAAGTCTGATGTTTCTACTCCGCAAGAAAATGTAGACACTTCGCAAACGCGAAAGGTAGAAGATACAGCTCTGCCTAAGGAGGAGAAAGAGGGGCAACCTAAGGAAAGTCCTGATGATAGTTCAAAGGACGATAATGGCCAGAGTACAGGAAAACCTGTAACGGATCAGAAACGTACCGAGGAGAAAGGGCCTGAAACGAAAGAAAATAAAGAAACCTATGAATCACCAGAAGCTAAGCCTTCTGGTGAGAATGGGAAATCAGAAGATGGCTCTGAGAAATCCGAAGACAAAGAGAAATCCGAATCTGGCTTAGTGAGACATGTTGGTGATGCCAAAGAATTGGACGATGAAGATGGCGTGCTTAGAAACGCATGCACATTCTCTGATGCAGGCATGTTGGAGAACGCGGTTCCTATTGGATACAGTTCCAATATTGGAGTGTTGTATCTTAAGCAGATTGATAAACGAACTCAATATGCTTTTGGGGATGGTTTCTCACAGAAAATTGACTAATAAGGAATAATTATGAAAATGGTAACTAAAAAAATAGGACTACTTCTGTTCTTGCTTGTAGGATTGTTCATCCAAATGCAAGCCCAGACCTTTGCCGTCAACTCTAACCTTTTGTTGCTATCCACGCAAACATATAATTTGGGTACAGAGATAACCGTAGGTGATCATACTACACTTGGATTAAGTGTTTTTGGCAATAATAAGCCATACTTCCACAAGGATATGAGGACAATAGGGGTGCAACCTGAATTCAAGTATTATTTCGGTGGCCGCCCAATGTATCACCATTATGTGGGTATAGGCCTTTTAGCGGCTGACTATTCTATAAAATGGGGTAATAGGAAGTATGATGGAACTGCTTGGGGAGGCGGAATGACCTTTGGATATGTCGTTTCATTGTCTAAAAGATGGAACCTTGACTTCCATGGGGGAGTTGGAGCGATATTTTCCCACCATAGAGAATTTATGGCTAATGGAGATGATTTGTTGTTAGACGACAATTCTCAGGCCAAGGACGGTTTTTGGGAGTATCGCATCTTGCCTACCAAAATAGGCATAACCTTATCGTATACAATTTGGTAAACAATAGGAGGAAATATGATGAAACTAGAGAAGATTTTTATCTTGCTACTGTTTTTGGGGTTGTTTACTTTGAAAATGTCTGCCCAAGCTATTCATATAACTGGTAGCGTGTCAAAATCTATGAAAGAAACGAATGGGCAAGTTTCTGGTAAGATGCCTTTGTCGGTGCCTATTTATATCTTCGACAATAAGGCTGAAGCACGAAAGCAGGCTCAGTTGTACAATTCACAGAATGGTATGTCAGGAAGTATCGTGAAGATTAAGAGTAATGATGTTGTTATTCCCGACTACGAAGGGCATTTCGAAGCCGATATTTCCGTCGGTGGTGCAATGCTGTTGATAAACGAAGGCGCTCTCAAAATGGTCGATGTCGTTGGGGGAAAACTCAATTATGACATTGTTTTCGCTCCATCTAGGACAGATGGTATCCTCATTAAGAACGTTAATGTGTTTGCTAAGAAGCAAGGCGTTGACTTCAAGGAGGTTCCTCCAGTCGATGATGGTGAGAATATGCGTTGGACAGTAGGCATTTCTCTGCCTGCATGGTATACCACTAAGCATTCTAGGTTGATATTTCAGCCTGTTGCCGTTAATACCGCTACGGGGGACACCATCCAGTATCTTGAACCGCTTGTATTTGAAGGCGATAAGTATCACCAGAATCAGATAAAACGTAAGAGTTTTGGTTATGAGAGAAACGACTCTCTTCACGCTTATTATGTTCCTGACAATGTGATGACAAATGCTCCATTTAGTTTTAGCTGGGATATAACATATCCTAAACCAGACATAGACAAAACCTATAAATGGAAAGCTAAGCTGAGTTTGGAAGATTACACTCATGTGTATTTTAATGACAACAAGGAAGGAACTAACAATGTTCGACGCCCTTGGAAAATGCTCGACTTAGGAGCATCTGCAAAACACATCGACTTAGATCCACGTTTCTTCGAGACGGTAAGGGCACGTCTATTAGAGGTTCCACGAGATTTGCAAGTAACCTTTGTGGTTGGTAAAGATGAGTTGACCACTGACGAAGAAAACCAGAAAACGTTGGATTTTCTTATTGAAGAACTTCGTTCTTATGGAACTTCTTTGATGAATATCTCTGTGCAGGGTACAGCATCTCCCGAAGGCGGGCTTTCGTTGAACATAGAATTGGCTAAGAAAAGGGCACGCAAAATTCTGTCAATGGTTGGTAGCCACATTCGTAGTGCTAGTTTGACGGTTAAAGAGCCTTTGGTTTATACATGGGATGATGTAGCTGACTCATTGGTGCAGAGAGGCCAGGCTTCTGAAGCAGAAGAATTGCGGAAGTATGCTAAGTCCAAGGACTATGCAGGCATAAAGCGTATGACGACTAGTAATCCTGCAATAGAGGAGATAATGCAGAACCAACGTTTGATGCGCAGTACATATACTTTGCGTAGAAATAAGATAATGGAGCCCAAAGAAGCAGTCTGGGCATATTATAATGACAACAGGTACAGGCCAGGCGGAGAAGAGTATTTTTCGAATGGTGACTACTACAACCTCTTTACGCAGATCACGGACTCGGTAGAACTCCGTAAGTTGACACATCGTGCCTATAAGGAGAATATGTCGAGAAAAACAGCGAAGTTTAGTGCATTTGCCGCTTACCTAGCTAACCGTATTGCCATAGAACTATTAGAACAGGATTCTGTAAACCTTTCTGTTTTAGAGCCATTCGTAGACATGTCCTCTGGTGTAGAGGTGCAAAGACCTGTCGCTTTTGAAAGTTCCTACATGTACACGGTAAACTTTAAGGAGGTTGTTGCCAATCAGGCGCTGATGTTCTTGAAGTCGAGGAAGTTGAGCCATTCTGCACATTTAGCAAATAAACTTCCTGACACGCAGAAGTTCCACGACCTAAAGATGTTTATAGATCTCGAATCCCTTTTCTTTAAGCAGAATAAAACACCAGAAGAGGAGCAGCGGGCATCGAATGCTTTGAGCTTTGTGATGAACCAGAGCCCCCTCAATAGAGCTATACTAAGTGTGGAACTGGCACCTGAATTGGGTTTGAGTTATGAAACACTCAATCCTTTGGTTGATTCCTTGCCAGATAATCTGGTTAAGAAGTGGTATCTGAAAGGAGTGATAGCCGCGAATAATCCTGACATCGAACAAGAAAACGATTTTATGAACCTTATAAAGGAATTTGGAACTGAGGCTGCGGTAAAGATGCAAACCAATGATACGCCTAAGTTCTTAGCTTATTTCCAGCATTGTTTTGATTTGGATCCTTCGTTCTATGAGCGCTTCTTCAAGACTGATGGTAACATCACGGATGAAATACGTAAGAGATATCCGTATGTTGAAAGTAAAAAAGACCTGTATAGGGAAAAGTTTAACATGATGATGGTGAAGCCTGCTCCACAAGAAACGGCTTCTGAATGATAGAGTATGAATGTGATTTTAAGAAGATATACAATGAAAAAGAGAGTCCTTGTTGCAATGCTTGCAGGGCTACTCCCACTGTGTGCCAGCGCGGGGGTTAGTTCTCAACCTTTCAACAAACGTTTCTATATTTCTGATCCTGATACCATAGCAAAGCAAGACACCGCGAAGATGGATCTGGAAGACTTGGAAAACATGTTACCCGACTCGGTCTTGGAAACCAAACAAGATACTGTAATGGGGATTCCAAGGCCTAAAGGTTACAATGGTCTTCGTTTTGTCTTAGACAAAAGACACCGTTATGCTGGCGACCAATTTGTTGATAGCGGTTTCTTTAGTCATACCTATGTGATGCTTGGTGGTGGCGCGTCTGCATTTTTACCTAATGGCAGGTTTAGCTACACTCCCATAGCTAATCTTCATATAGGTGTCGCAAAAGAGCTCAGCCCAATGAGCACTATTCGGTTGTATGCTGAAAAATCATGGGGCTTCACTAAGGCTGCACTGGGTTTTTCGTCAACAACGACCTATAGCACTTGGGGAGGTGGAATTGACTACTTGTTTAACTTTAGTAATTACCTTATGGGTAACAGGCCCGATAGACGCTTGAACGTGCTAGGTACAATTGGTGTCGGAGTGCAGACAGCAAGATTGAATGCAACTGAAAATACTTTCGTGCCTTATTATGCTGAAAACTCGGCTTTGTCGTATAATGCTCGGTTTGGTATGCAGTTCAAGATCATGACTAGTCCCCATGCGTCGTTGGCTTTTGAGCCTTATCTGAGATTGGCTACACGTACACACGATCTTGTGAAGGGCTCTGAATTTGAGAGTCTTGACCTGGCATACGGAATAAACATGTCGTATATATGGTACCTATGGCCAAATCTTTCCAGTGAGAGAGATAAAGGTAGTTTCCTAAGACGTTTCAATGACAACGAACGTTTCTTCCGTGAAGAATACATGAAGAAGCCCTGGCGTAAGCCATTCTTCTTTGAGTATAACATAGGAGCAGCATTTCATAACCGTACAAACCTGTCACTCATGAATACGATGGGTTGGAGTAGTAATGTGTATATGGGATGGTGGCTATCCTCTGCTATTGGTCTTCGGGCAGGTTTCCATGTCTCAAATGCAGATTGGGCAGACAGACCTGTACGTGGAGACATAAAGACGAGGAGTATGATTGGTTCTCGTGGTGTCGTATTGGACATGCTGTTCAATCCCCTAGGTTTTAAACGTGGGTATGATTGGGATAGTAATGTTGGATTCAATTTGTTCGCTGGCTACGAGTATGGCCAGCAGAAATTGGCAAACGAGTGGCACTATGGCTCGTATAGTGGAAACTATGTGGGCTATCGTACAGGTGCACAAGTTTGGCTGAAGCTATGTAATGATCTTAGGCTGAATGTCGAGCCTTCCTATTCTTTCATGGAATTGTATAACGCAGTTAACGAGCGTAAGCAATATGATGAAATAGGCCTCAAGCTGGGATTGGCTGTGCTCTTCCGCGACAAAGCTCATCGGGAAAAACTTCTCATTCCTGTTGATAGTGTGCCTGCTTCAATGCGAATGTCGCCTAACCGCGGATTCTTTATTGGTATGGGGTTCGGCTGGAATACAATGGTTAGAGCATGGAGATATACAGGAGGTGACGATCTGGCATTAAAGAACGCTGAGTTCTTTGCTGGATATAATTTCGACCCATTCCATGGCTTCCGTCTTAGTGCTGAATATTTGGGCGACAGAATACACGCCTTAAACGAGCTCGGCAACGGTTTGAATAACGAGAACCTACAGAATATGATGCTTTCACTTGACTATCAGTTTAACATTATGAATGCGTTTGCAGGATATAATCCATATCGTCGGTGGAACGTTTATTTGTATGGTGGTCCTACATGGGCACGAGGTGATGCTAGGCAATTGGCATTCAACTTCGGTGGAATGTTGACATACAGCCTAACAAGTAGCCTGGCTCTGTTTTATAATCACACAGTCTACAGAATGCCAAAAAATCGTTATGAAAATAATCAAGTGTATGGTAATGATGGTACGTATGTTAATAGTCTCAATGTTGGACTTTTATATACAATCAATCAGCCTATTCGTGATGTTCTCCTTGGTATAGGTCAACTTACAAAGACAGACTATTCTCGACAACCCTTGATGTTTGAGTATAGTGTAGGGCCTTCGTGGTATGGCAATCTTCCTATCTCGAAGGGAAGTTCACTAGGCTATACTGCTAGTGCCAATTTAGGATTGTGGCTGAATTCAGCAATAGGAATGAGAGGCGGGGTTCACGTTAGTAATGCTGATTGGTCCCATGATCTTAATGAATTACGTAAGAACCAATTAGGCCTATTGTCGGGAACGGTTGATTTGATGTTCAACCCCCTAGGAATTAGGAGTAAGTACGATTGGAATATGCCGTTTGGTTTTAATCTATTCATGGGAACTGGATTAGGAAAGATCCGTTTTGTGACCAGTAGAAAGACCGCATACGAAACCAAGTTCCACGAATTTAGAATGGGTGCACAGTTGTGGGTGAAGATGACTGACGATCTTCGTTTCAACGTTGAACCAACATTTTCTAGAATGAGTGGCTTTGAACATGGGCGAATCGCTAAGCATGTTGATGAATTGGCCTTAAAGTTTGGCGTGTCTATGAACTTGGGTGAAAAGACCGATAAGAATAGGCCAATTGAACTTGATAGTGCTACTCAGACTCGTGTACGTTCACCGTATGGCTTCTTCTTGGGAGCTGGTTTTGGCTGGAACACAACAGTCCATACTTGGCGGCATACAGGGAAAGGCTTTGATCTCTTGAAGAATGGACTATTCTTTGCGGGATATAACTTTAACGAGTATCATGGAATGCGTTTGAGTGGTGAATATCTCTACGATTATGTTTGGAATGATTTTAATGGACCAGGCATCTACGAGAAACAGGAGTTTACAAATACGATGTTGTCGCTCAATTACCAATTCAATATTCTCAATGCTGTTGCAGGTGTAAGGCCTGGTCGTAGATGGGAGGCTTCTTTATATTTGGGTCCTAATCTTGCTTTGGGTGAGAAGGGAACAGATTTGGGATGGAACTTTGGTGGAATCCTATCGTACCAGTTAACAAAAGAGTTCTCCGTTTTCTACAGCCATACCGTTTATCGCATGGAGAAGAATCGATATAAGACGGCACAGGTATATCGTACTCCTGGAACTTATGTCAACAGTTTAAATGTTGGTATCATATATAATATGAGTGGTTCTTTGGGAGATGGGATAGGCTCGTTTGCATGTGATTATAAACATCAGCCCGTAATATTCGAATATAATGTAGGTCCGTCTTGGTTTAACAACGTAGAGGTGTCTAGGGCTGGCTCGTTGGGCTTTACAGCTAATGCTAACCTTGGCTGGTGGTTAAATTCTGCATTAGGTGTACGTGGTGGTATCCATGTAAGTAATGCAGATTGGACGAATGATGTTTCTGGTGAACAAAGATATCTGTTGAGATTCTATGCTGGAACTTTGGACTTGATGTTCAATCCATTTGGTTTCGAAAAGAACTATGACTGGAACTCGACAGCTGGTCTTAACCTATTTGCTGGAGCAGGAACTGGTAACATAAGGTTTGTTACAGGCCAATCAACAACTCATGAGAGCAGGTTTAACGAGTGGCGTTTAGGAACCCAAGTTTGGTTACGTTTAGCCGACAATTTACGATTTGACATCGAACCAACGTATTCGCTACTTAGAGGTTTCGAGAAGGTGCAATCCGTTGCAAAGACTGATGAATTATCCCTAAAATTTGGCTTGTCCCTATTGTTAGGTAAAAATCTTGCTAATAAAGAAGGTGTTTCTTCATCGGATGCTTCGCAGATTGATTATAACCCAGCCAATGGATTCTATGTTGCTGCTGGTGGTGGATGGAGTACCACTATACACACATGGAGAACCCGTGGGCAAGAATCTCCATTCTTTAAGAATGCTTTGATTTTCTTGGGCTATAAGTTTGGTGGTTTCCATGGTGTACGTGTCAGTGCCGAAATTATGCAAGATAAGGTGTGGGAGAAGTCAGGAGCCATGCTAGAAAAGAAAGAATTTGAGAATAAGCTATTCTCCTTGGATTACAACTTCCATCTCTTGAATGCCATTGCAGGAATAAATCCTGCAAGACGATATGATGTTTCGTTGTATCTAGGTCCATCTTACGTACTAAGTAAGGCCGGAAATGGATTGGCATGGAACCTTGGTGGAATAGTATCTTATAATGTAAGTTCTAAGATGGCGTTATTCTATAGCCATACTATCTATCGTATGGATAAGAAGCATTATCAAAGTTCTCAGATTTACACTAAGCCAGGTGCTATTGTAAATAGTCTCAATGTAGGCCTTCAGTACAAGTTCTGACAAAAGTTTAAGGCAACACATTAATTTAATTGCTCAATATTCTATCAAGGAAGGGGGTGTGTTTTAATAACACATCCTCTTTTTATTTAGTTATCCCTTTAAATGAGGCCGTCTTGACTTTTAATATTAAAGTCGTTTTGACTTTTAATGCATGCTTTGCAACCGCTCGCCCAGGCCATCGTAAGCGTACGTGCTTTCCGTGCCATTGCCTATGCTCACGTATACGGTATAATCGTTTTGTCTAATTTTTAGCAAGGTTTTTAACATTCTGAGTACCTAAATTGAAGATGCTACACAAAGTATCACATGCTAACGAAACCAGGAAATACAAGTAGAATGTGCTGTGTATAGGCTTGATTTAATTCTCAACTCGATTAAGTCGTCTTGACTTTTAATGCATGTCCAGCAACCGCTCGCTCTGGCGATCGTAAGCGTGCGTGTTTTCCGTGCCGTTGCCCATGCGCGTGTATACAATATAATCGTTGTTGTTTGGTTTTCAGTAAGAAATTTAACATTATGAGTGCCCTTTCCGTCCACCAATCGCTCACCTTCCCGCAAAAAATAGATTCTCGCGAAGCTTGGCTTTGATGCAAAATGGGGATAGTTGTAAATGCAGGCAAAATGAATTTCTATTCCAAAAAAACGCCATTTGCACCCATTGGGTTTAGCAAGACAACTATAAGCTCTCGTCAGCCAAGCAGTTAGGATGCGTGTTATTTCAATGTTATGATATCCTTCCAGCGAGTGGTTGGATTCTTGCTCCTAAACTCATGTTTAATGGCATTAGCAAAAGAATAAGCTTTTTCCTCACAGCCTTTAGATGTATATTGTTGACTGCCAAGAACGATAAACCCAGTGCCATTAACTTTGTTAAGGTGGTCGACGACGGCATCCAGTCTGCGCATCTTCTCAATCTGTTCGGCAGTTATGTCGAAGAAGTCTTGCTGGATGGGTGCGTTTGGCGCAATTCCCATGACAATAACGCCAGCTTTCTTATAGTGATAATCCTGTCGATATACTTTTCGCAGCACATTGTTGGCGGCCTTTACAATGGCTATGGAGCTGTTAGTGGGCGTAATGAGTCGCATTTCTCGAAAGTTCCAATATTGCGGTAAGTCCTCGCGGAAGGTATTAGTGTGAAGGAATACGCCAACGATAGAGGCAACTGTTCCTTGCTGACGTAGTTTCTCTGCGCATCGGGCGGCAAAGTTAGACACGTGGGTGCGCAGGCCATCAAGGTCTGTTATCATACCATTGAAAGAGCGACCCATACAAATAGATTTCTTCTTAGCCAACTCCTCGTTAGGTATGCAATCTTCACCGTTCAGTTCGCGCCATGTTCGTTCAACCACGATGTTTTTAAATGTAGCTCTTACCCACGAAAGATTACGCTCAGCGAAATCGAACGCCGTTTTAATGCCCATAGCTTGTAGGCGTGTTGCATAACGTCGTCCAATCCCCCAAACCTCGCTAATAGGAAAAAGTTTCAGCGCCTTAACACGTTTCTCATCGTTGTCGATAAGGCAACAATGGTGGTATCCCTGATGTTTCTTTGCAAAATGGATAGCCATCTTTGCAAGCGTCTTGTTGGGAGCGATGCCAATACTTGTTGGCATGCCAACGCTACGCTTAATCCTCTTGTGTAGCTTTTCTCCCCAACCCTTCAAGTCCAACTCTCCTATTCCATTAAAATAAACGAAACACTCGTCGATGCTATATCGGAAGTATGCGGGCGACTCTTTCCTGATAATCTCCACCACGCGTCCTGTCAATTCGCCATATAGTTCGTAGTTTGACGAAAATACGGCGATGTCTTGATTAGGGAACTGCTCTGCTAGCTGATAGTAGGGCATGCCGGCTTTGATGCCCATGAGCTTGGCCTCGTTCGAACGTGCCACCACACAGCCATCATTATTGCTGAGCACAACAACGGGTTTGCTATTCAGGTCGGGCCTAAATACACGCTCACACGACACGTAGCAATTATCGCAATCAACAATACCGTACATTTCCTAGTATTTTCTCCAGTTTTTAATCGTCCAAACAACCACGCCCCACACCTCAAAAGCGTCGTCTTCATCAATCTTTATGGGCTTGAAGTTTGAGTTGGCCGGCCGCAATTCTATATACCCTTCCTCGCGATGGCTAAGGTCGAGATACTTGATGGTGAACTCTTCGTTGATGTAGCCCACCACAACATCCCCGTCTCTTGGCTCAATAGAGCGGTCGATAACGGCAATGTCGCCATTGCATATACCAGCCTCTATCATCGAGTCTCCTTCCACTTTGCCATAGAATGTGGCCTTGGGATTGCGTATGAGGTCGTTATTGAAATCGAGCGTCTCGTGTATATAGTCCTCGGCAGGCGAGGGAAACCCCGCCTTTACTCCTTCGGCGATGGGCAATTTCAGTCCTTTTTGAAAGTCGCCCCGAATGATTTGAATACTCTTCATGTATATACTTTCTCTTTTGTCTAGTTCAGAAGAATTTCCCCGAGCACGACAAGCCTGCTTTATCGGATAGTTCCTCTTTGGTATTATTCAGCCCAACACCTATTTATATACCCTTCTTGGTCGTAGCCTTTTCGTTCTTGATGGATGAGCGTTATTAATTGTCCAAGCTCTCGCACATCAGTCTGCATCTCTTTAAATAGGGCATGCTGCTCATCGTATCGCTGGCTAGACCCCGATTTCAATCGGTCGGCAATGTCAGAAGGGATTAAGAACGATGCACGTTCAGTTCCAATATGTCGTTCAAACTCTGTCAGAAAGATGTGTATTCCTGCCAAGTCGAAATCACCGAAATGCAGATAACGATTGGGTATGGTTGTGAGCCATTTCCTTAAGTCGTTGGATTGTGGATAGCGCGACACGAAAAGCGTTTTGTAGGGCAGTGCATGTGCGTACAGATAATTCTCAAAGAACATCTTTTGCTTGCGAACTAGCCTAAAATTCTCCATGTTCTCTATTCCGATAACGATAACGTCTGCAGGTATTTTGAAACTCTCCCATTGTGTAACGAACAAGAAACTACCCTCATGCGGATTAACCACAAACGGCTCGCCGTTTAGCAGACATGCAATAGGTTCGTAGCTGTTAACAGGAAAACCAGGACACGAACGAACCGTCATCAACTTCGAATTACCCGTTTTGTTGGCCATAGCAGCACGTGTTTCTGCGTTCTCCACTTCAAGTACACGATAGTTTTCGTCCTTATCTGTAAGAAACCTCTTCAACGTTTCAATGTTGCGAGCGCGGTACGACTTCCTCGAACCACGAGCAACAACCACAAGCAAGCCCTCCGATAGCAGTTCTTCGAGTAGCTTTCCACCTATTTTAGACCCTGCCACCTGTTCCCCAGCAACCAAACTTTGTATTGCTTTTCCTATTGCCATAATCCTATGGGTTACGTTTCAACAGTTTTTCCACTCGCGTTTTCACGCCCTGTTTGCTCAACAAGTACGTATAGCGATAGTCGTAAGGGTTGTACGATGTTGGCGAACTGTTGATAAGATAAATGTTACGTGAGTTTGCAAATTGCAGAATGCCCTTAATATTGTTCGGGTGCAGTCGTCCAATCTCGTCCATCATGCAGTGCACGATGAAGTCTCCACTCTTTCGGGCGGCCTTTTTCTTAAACACATTGATGAGCATGATGTTCACCATTGCCTTCACCAAGATGTCTGTACCATCAGACCCCACATTGTTGATGCGTTCAACCCAATTGGTGTCGTTGTCGTTTTCCTTTACGCGAAACTGCAAGCGGAATGCGTCGCCCAGCGAAACAGTTGTTCGGGTTGGCTCGTTCTGCAACTGATGCGAAAGACTTTTGAGGTAATCCACTACCTTACGGTTCACCTCATCGCGATTATCGTCAGAAAAAAGGTTCAGCTCACCAATCGAGAAGGCATTCTCTGCGGTGTAGTTGTGAATAGACATGAGCAATTGCATCAGCCTGTCCGACGATTCGTCCGCTCTCAGTTCAATACTTTTGATTACGCCTGCAAAGTTCTTTTCAACGAAGTCGCGGTTAATGTCTAATATTACGCCATCTACATCCGACCTTCGTTTCAGCAAACTGCCAATCTCGGTAGAGATGCGGCCGAGTATGTCCTTGTAATGCTCGCTAGTGCGCCTGCGAAACTCCTCAATCTTGTTATTGTCCATAAAGTCTTGCAAGTCGGCAGCTATTTGCAAGTATTCGTTGTCTGTAATCGGCATCGTGTTGAAGTGGAACGCGTTTTGCGGCTTAAAGTTCCGGTTAAAGTTCACCACAAAATCTTTTAGCCTTTCAATCGTTTCACGCTTCTGATTAACCGAACCTCTTAGCAGGCTCAACAGCTGTTGGCAGTCTTGCTTAGTTGCAACAGGTTTGTTGTCTGCAAGCAGTGTTTCGGGTACAAGATGTTCGTTCTCCACCATTTGGTGATACAAGTTCAGTCCTTCGCGGCGGCGAGCAAGGTCTTTACCAATGGCCTTTTGTCGTTCTTCCTGTTCCTGCCGTTTCTTTTCCACCCTTGTTTTCTTGTCCTCATATCGCTTACTCATCCTGGCTAGTTGCTGCTCAATGTCCTTTATGTCCTTTCTTATTTCGGGTTCCTTAGCAAAGAGGTTCTGCTGAGCATCGCGATACCTAATAACCATAGGCCGTTCTTTGTCTATTTGTTGTAGCAAGGTTTCAAGTTGTTCTATTGCCTGGCGATATTGCCCCAGCAAGTTCACGTCTACGCCTTTCCCTGCCAGCTCCGCCTTTTGTTGCTCCTCCAATTGTTTCTTTTGGTTGCAAAACTCTTTCTGTCGGGCCTTTGTCTCTGTTTCCAAAGCCGTTTTAAATGCGCTGAGTTTGCTGTCAAACTCCTTCGATTGTCTGTTGAAGTGCAAGTCCAGTTCTTTTAACTCCTTTTTATGGCGTGTTTCGTGTCGCTCTCGTTCATCCTTCTCCGTCTGCACACAAAGCAAAGCCGCGTTAAACGCTCGCTCGCGCACTTCCTTTTCTTGTTCAATCATTTCCTGTTCGTCCATTTTCAGCTTGTGCTGTTGGTTTTGCAGGTCTTGTCGTTTCGTTGGTATCTGTTCCTCTTCCACCCGCAGATGGGTTGCTTTTTGGCGCAAGGGGTTCAGCATTGTGGCATACTTCTTTCCTAGTTTTGCCGTCTCTTCTTCAAGCGTAAGGGGCAACTCGTTCAACTTGCTGTTTATCAGTTTCACCTGTTCGTCAAGCCTTTTCTTTTCCTTTCGATATTCGTCGGGGGTGCGATGTGTTGCATCTACATCTGATAAGTTAAGGCGCACGCCAAACAAACCCTCGGCCGAAGTGTCCACCTGTGGCTCCAAACCTTGCGCATAGAGAACTCTCTCCTCGTCAACCACCTTGCCGATAGTGTTCTCCCATCCCTCTACATTCTCGTTCAGCCATTGGTATAACGAACCGTCCAGATGCGACAACAAACCTTCTATCTTAGCAATCTGCTCGCGACATGATGAGCGGCTAGCCTCAAACTGTTCTTGTTCGCGTTGTGCAATCTTTTTCAGTTCGGCCTCCTTCATTTCAAATTCGGCCGTAAGTTGTTCCATCTGACTTTTAACAACAGCCTGCTGTGCGGCATTTTCCTTCTCCTTTACGTCCAGTGTCCTAATCTGCTCCGCTATGGTTTGCATCTCGTTGGCTAAGGGATGCCACGATTTTAGTTCTTTCAATGAAGCGTCAGCCCTATGCTGTTCGGCCTGCAACGCCTGCAAACGTTCGTCCGACTCGTGTCGCCATGCCGCAAAAGCGCCCGTTCTTTGGTTTCTGTTTTTCGTTCGTTCGTCTTCCAGCCGCTTACGTTCTGCTTGTATTTTGTCTTGTTCTTGGTAGAAACGTTTTTTTTGGTCGTTGTCAAATGCTTGTTGCGCATTCTCCAACTTTGCTTTGGCAATGTTGTATTTCTCCTCAATCGAGGCATGAGTCTTCAACAAGTCGTTTAGCAAAGTTTGCTTATTGTCAGCCTCTTTCTTTATCGTGTCTTCCCGACTGGCAAGTTTCAGTTTGTCTTCGATGCCCATAGCCTCAAATTCTTTTCTTGCCTGCAACACTTCATCTAACTTTTGTTTCTTGCCACCCAGTTTCTGGTTAAGCGAGTCTTTTTCCTTATTATATTCGGCCGTAAGTTCCTTTTCGCGGTTGCGTTCTTTCTCTATGGCCGCCTTGGTTTCTGCAGCATCTGCCTCCAACAGCGGAATCTGTTGCTCGTTGTCGGCCACCGCATGGTTCAGCATGTGCCACACATCCCTCAGTTGTTGGTCTAAGGCCACAACCTTCCTACCTTGTTCTGCAATCTTCGATGCTTGTTGTCGCACGGGGTAGCTGCCGTCTCGTGCCTGCCTAAACCAGCAGTCAATCTCATCATACTCGCGTTCAAAGTCGGTTACTAGCCGGCGATAGGTTTGCAAGTCGATGGGCAGTTCCTCTTCGGCCATCGATTGTATGATGGTATTCTTCACAAAGTCGGCATCAAGCTTCGTATTTAAGAAAACGTTTTGTATACTTCGGGGTATATTCTGATAGTGGGTGCTCTGCACTAGCGCATAGCGTGTGTACTTATTGTCGCGCGTGTTTCCAAAGATGATGTCTCTGAACATCACGCCCGAGTCTATCCTTGCCGATACAACAACGTTTTTGTCAATGCGTTCGCGTATCTTCACCCAGTCGCTCAACACCTGTTTGTCTTCGCCTACTAGCCATTCGCGCTGATAAGGCGCATCAATAAATCGCCACGACGCACGCCCTTGGTAACGGCTCACCAAGATGGTGTATGCGCCATTGTCGCGCATCACCTCGTAAAGGATGTGCGAGTTAGATTGGCGGAAGTAAAACTCGTCAAACGATTTCTGCCCTTGCTGAATGCCCAGCCTATGTTTGTCGGCGTTATAGAAGAACAATAGCGCGCGCAACACGGTGCTCTTGCCCACGCCCTGCGTACCTGTGAAGTGCACGTTTCCGTCTACCGAAATTTCAGCATACGGAATATTGGCGCTATTAACAAACACGATTTTATTCAGGAACTTCATCTTCGTTGGCTATTTGTATCATGTTAACAAGTTCTTCTGCATAGCGAAATGCCGAAGTAACCTTGTACGTCTCGTCTTGTTCGCTTACGCATTCGGCAAAGCCCATATTTCCCATCTCTTGCAGCAGCTTATTTACAATCTCTAGGTTAGAACCCACACCATATTTCTTAAACAAGTGTCCGGCTTTCTCCTTCAATTCAATGTCAAGACTTATCTGTTCTATCAGGTTGCTCTTGCGAAACTGATAGCCGGCCGTAAACGACTGGTTATAACATTTCAGGAAGTCAAGGTAGTCTAGCCATTTGGCGAAACTCTCCAGCTTGTTCTCTATGGCTTGTTTGTTTTCTCCCATTCGCGACAGGTAGAAATATCCGTTGCCCGTTTCAAGCCTTAGTCCTATTTCCTTAAAGTAGTCGGCATAGTCGTTCATGTTCTCTTCTATGTCTTCATACAGGTGCCTAACCGTACTGTCTGTACTGTCCACCGATAGAAACTCTCCTCGGCTCAGTCGTTCGTATATTCGTTGTGTATTATTTCGCATAGACGATGGGGTATTCAATATCTTGATAAGTTGCATATTCGCCAGTAAGCTTGCATTCGTCGGCATGCAGTATAACCAGTTGGCAAAATAGGGTGGCGTGGTCTTCGATGTTGCGTTCTACCTTATAGTTGTATGCCAGAACGAACTCAAACAGGTTGTACCCCGATGCCGCAAAAGCGTTCCACACTTCTGTTGGATCCACCTCCTTCAACAGTTGCACATGTTCCTGCAAGTCTTCGTTGGTCAGTGGCTCCGCCTCTGTGCGTGCCGTTTTCTGCACACCGTTGTGTTCGGCAATTCGCCTTAGCACCTTTGCCACCCCTTCGTTCTCTCTCAGCATTTCCAGCGAAAGGCGTATTTTGCTGTACTGCCTACCTTCCATCCATAGCGGGTTTGTGTCTTCAAGCACCTGCACAATGTTCGTGTCGGTTTTGATAAGCAGTTGGTCTTGCAGGTATTTCAGCTTGCGTATCTTCTTATACAGCTGGTTTTGCAAGTCAATTTGGTTGATGTACACAATAATCTGCCTATCAATTTCCATCAAGGCGTGATAGGCCTCAACGAAATCGTGCCTCACGTCGCTGCATGTTTTAGCCATGTGAGGGTCGTTGGCCATGATGAAGAAAGCCTGTTCGGTGTCCATCAGCTTTTCGCACTCTTTTATCATCGCCCGTATGCTGTGGCTTTTTTCGTCCAGGTTTTTCAGTCGTTGTTTCTTTATGTTGTAGGTAGGCTCTTGCTTATAGGCATTATCCATGTTGCGTTTCAGGTCAACCACATTCTTCAAGGTCCTAAACCCCGTCTTCTTCAACAGCTGCCTCACGCTGTCTTGATAGCCGGCCTTGCGGTTAACGTTGTTTTCTTGCAGAAAATAGCCGATATGCTCTTTCAGCGTATTGATACATTCTTGCACGCTCAACACGCTTATTTCTTCATTCACGTTCAGCACCTCTTCAAAGAAGTTCAGGTAGTCGCTTTCAATTTCAACGGTGTTACCTGTTTCCACAAGCACGCCATAGTCCACCAGACGTTTTAGTCGGGTTTCGTTTCCTCCCACTAGGTCGATGGCCAACCCTCGCGGAAACTTCAACAGCTTTCGCTTTTCAAACATCTCGCTTAGCAATGTCTGTTCGCGTGCGAGTGTCTTCGTTAGTTCTTCTATCGTTCTGAAATGTGTCAGAATGTCCATAGCAAGTAATCTTCCTGGTGCGACAACTTCATTGTGCAAGCCTCCGAATTTAAGCAGGTTATGCCCTTCTTGGCAACAAGTAAGTAACTTGGCATTTAGTTGCTTCGTGCCATTTGCTTATTTATGTATTTCAAGAAAGATGTTCTGCGCAACATGTTGCTAAGGCAAAAGTACGAATAATATGCGAGAAAGCCACTCTCGCAAGATGAATAATTAATAGGCTTATTAGGGACATGTTTAAATGTGTAGGAGTGATAGATAGAACAGGCTTACGGAAGAACATGCTTATAATCCGCAGCTTTAAATTTTCTTAGTAGGCTTAATTCACCTCTAGAGCTTATTCCAATGATATAGTAAAATTTATCGTTCACAAGAAATACTTGTATGTAGTAGTTGTCTGGTTTCTTCGCTAACCCGACTAGACCTCTTATCGCACCCTCTAAATTTGATAAATTTATAGTTGTCTCGTTCGTCTTTACAAGGCTTTCAATCTTAATCCTTTTGTTGATAAATTCTATTGCAAGATAAGTTGCAGTGTCGCAATCAATAGATACAACATCTATAGACTTAAACATGCTCTTGAGTTTTTTTCCAACAGCTGACCATCCCTCAATACCTTCATTGACTTTCTTGCCCATAGCAAGAACCGCTAGTGAAGGGGCGACGACATATGTTGCAAGAAATACAATCCAATCAGCACCAACACCAATATTAATAGTGTTGATGGTTTTTACTTCAATACAGAATTTCTCTCTTGCAAGTTTCAATTGTTGTTCCGTAGGGGCAGAATCTTGTAAAGCCTCAATTAATTCGGGAACTTGGAATAAAATTACCATAATATCAAAAGTTATAGATAAAAATATAATAACTAGAAAGTCAGATAAAAGATTTATGTCACCTATGTAATTGGGTTATTCTTAACAATAGGAATAGGACACCAAGGATGGTGTCCTATTATCAGAGTGATTCCGTTGGGGTTCGAACCCAAGACCCACAGCTTAGAAGACCGATATTTGAAATTGACGTAATGCGCTAGGCGTTAAGGTTTTATGCGGTGAAGACTAAATGAAATTTATTCGTTTTTTCGCGGCGCGGCCGATTATCTGTAAACAATTCCGCTAATATGGAAGGTTGGCTGGCTGTTTTCGCCCACCACGACCACCGACAGCTCGGCAATGCCGCGGCCGTTGTGCGCCCTCACCTCGTCGGCTATGATGTCGGGCAACATGCGCGCATCGTTGTCGAGATTGCCCCTAACGAGATACTTAGACCTCGTGTCGTGGCTGTATGCGTCATCGCTGTTTTTGGATGGGACGTTTACGCGCGTGTACGTGCGTGGGAACTGCCGCACCTCCATCAGCTTGCCGATGGCCGTACGGCCGTTAGGCACTTCGCCGTTGGTCACCTCGATGCCGTGCGCGCGTATCGCCTCGTAGTCGACGTAGACCGATTGGCGGTAGCCTGTGTCGGTGTAGCTGCTGGCGCATGCCGTGAATAGTGCGGCGACCATCGCCGCGAAAAGAAGTCTAATTGCGTTCATGTCGTTTTTGTTTTTATGTTTGAAATTACGTTTAAGCAAAAAATATATGTACGCCGAATTTTTTTTCGGCATCCACGTTATTAATGATTTACGAAGTAAATTATTAATTTTCGGGATTAGTATATATTATATATATTATTATATTAACTAAGCATATTATCGCAGGCGCGAGCGTGCATGCGCGCACATACGCGTACGCGAGGGAATTTGCAACTTACTGATATTCAAAGAAATACATTTTGCATTCGGGTATTAACGGACATGTGTGTCCGTTATTCGGGTATTAACGGACATGTGTGTCCGTTATTCGGGTCATCCCTTGGTTATTGCACCCATCACCCGATATATTGCCCTTATGTCTTCGAGCGGCAATTCCAAGTCGGGGTATATGCGTTTGCCGCGGCCGTTGGTGGCCGTGTTGAGCGCGGACAGCCTTACGCGCGTATTGTCTTCCGACGGATAGGCTAGCCGTATGGTTCTAGTGTCCGCCGTCATGATTAGGTACTTGCCCCCTGCCATCATCGCCCCAGCGGTGGGCAGTACGAAAATGGTATCGCCCGATGCGTACTTCGGTGCTGCATCCTCGCTGTGGTATTCTATGCCGACACAGCCAGCGAAGTAAGGCACGGACACGTGGCCGATAGTCGGGTAGTTGTCGGGGGTGAGTGCCGCGCCCCTGTCCGCATGTGCGTACACGTTGAGTATGGGCTGCGCATCGCGCCGCTCGCCGATGCCGAAGAGGTCACGCCCCACTATGGCCGTTATCTCGTAGAGGTAGGCGTCTTTGAAATTGTTTGCGAGAAACCGCGTGTTAAGCCCTTGCCGCGATATTCCCAGCCGCTCGGACAACCACGTTAGGTTTACTTTGTTGGATAACAGAATTTCCTTTACTTCCTTTCCTGTCATAATTTATTTTTATTTGTTCAATATTTCTATATCATTATCCCCAAAGATAAGTTTCATAACTTGCTCTTTCTTATCTTTCCGCAACTTTATCTGCAATATGGCCTCCGTGCTGTCGTCTTCTAGCGATTTAGCCGAAGAGTATACTTCGGGATATGTGATAATATCAATTTCCCTAATTGAAAGGGCATGTGCAAGATTTGAAAGTTGCGTTAAGCTCAATTGTACAGAGCCGTTCAATATCTTACTGAATTGCGATGGTGAGGTTTCTAGGTATGCCGCCATAGCTGCTTGTGTTAACCTCCGTTCATTCATGATTTTACGGATATTTCCGATAATTATTTCCGTGAACATAAATTCTGTGCTTTTGTGGTTATAAAATTACTAATTGATTATCAATAAGTTATAGACTTTTTTGAAATTTAGATGCAAATTTTGAACGAAAATATTTCATAATTTGAAACTTTGTTTGTATCTTTGCATCAGAAATCAGAAACAAAGATATTAATAAGTTTCTGAAACGCACAAATATTTGTGCAAAAATAAGAACCGCATGTGCGGTGGTTCCCCTGCCAGATGGGGCTGTAAGGCTCACGGAATAGTCCGACATAGAGCCGATGCAGAGGCCAATCGTAGAAGCAAGCAGCCCCTATGGGTCGAGGCAAGCAGCGAGGAAGAAAGTGATAAGCTAAGAAGAAACAATACTTTATATTTCTAAGCATAGGCAGGCGCCGTCGCATTCGGCATAATGGTGGGCGAATAATAGTAACCCCGAATAAACCATCATCGGTTAGCCTGCCACTAAACAAAAAAAATAGGGTAACATGGAAGAGAAAAAAAAGCCTGTTGTTCCCATCCTTCGTAAAATGAAGGTCGGGGACGTTGAAAAATGGCCTATCGAGCGCATAGAAGTGGTTAGAAATTCAGTGAACCGCTATATGGCGCAGAATAGGCGCAGCGGTGTTCGTTTCGCGCTGCGTAGCGTGAAGTTTGATATTACGATAACGCGTACGGCATGAACATAGACGTAAGGCTGTCGTGTTACGGCACGATAATGCGCGTTATGAACGCGGAGACGTTCAGCCAAAACCAAGCCGCCCGAATAGTGGGCGGTAAGATGCGGCTTGAACATCTGATAAGGGCAGGTAAGGTTCGCGCAATCAAGGCGAACGACACCGCCCAAAACGGCCGTTGGCGGATAAACGCCGCGGACGTGTTGAGAAATGCGTGTGCAGTTGACAGATGTGCGCGTATATCAGTCCTGTAATCTTCATAGTAACTTCCACCGCATTGCGGTGGTTCGCAACTCGGCGTTGGGAGGGGCGGTAATTGCAAAGAAACCTAAACCGCCTAGTGCGGCATGGTGAGCGGTCAACGCAATACAGCCATCCTCGCGTAAACATCGTATGAGCGAGTGAGAGCCAGAAATGGTATCGCGGTGCGGCCTAGCTCTACATATATACATACACATATACACTTGTGTAGGGTGTAGGTTAGCATTCCCAGAAGATACGCGATTTAAAGGGCGTGCGACCTAGCTGTGGGTGAGAGAACACACTCTCGGATAAAAAGTGAAATCACGGGAGTAATGTCACGTGTGTGCAGCCATAAGGTTAAGCTGCATTTAAAACAAATGGACGAAGATAATGAATAAAAAATATATAGGTAGCTGGCTGGACAGCCGCAGCGTGTTTTTCTCAAAAATATCGGGCGAGCGCATAACAAGGCGTGATGTCATCTTAACCCACACCATCGTCATAGGCATGATGGTAGGTGGTTTTATCGTTGAGCATCATCCGCTCGTGTCGCTCGTAGCCGTGGCCGTCGTGGCTTTAAGTGTAAAAAGATTGAATAAGGGTTAACATGTATAGTTGTTGGTAGATTTAAGTTATTTAGTTTATTTTTTTTGGCGCAGCAGGAGTGCGGACAAGTGATTGCCTGGGCGGTTCAATTCCGCCGCGTCAACAATTAAGCTCATGTGTTTTTCATAGATAGAATGATTTATTGTTTTAGTAGTTTTGGAAATCGTTAGCGCGCGTAGCCGTGAGGTTGTGCGCGTTTTTTTACGGACATCTAGCTGTCCGCGAATGGTAGCGCGGAGCATCTAAGGCATGGGGGTGCATAGGCCGATGTGGTTCAATTCCATAATGTCCACGAGTTTAAACCAAAAATAAAAGTAAAAGCTTATGGCATACGAATTTAGAACACTTCGTGCCGACGAGATAGAGTGCCGCGTCGGCGCGGTGACGGATAAGGGTGTTAGCCTTCTGATGTACAAGGATGCACGTGTGGACATGCGCCTTCTCGATGAGGTGGTGGGCGCAGAGAATTGGCAGCGTAAGCACGAACTTATCGACGGTCAGCTCTTCTGTACTGTTTCCATCAGGAACGAAAAGGGTGAATGGGTCGGCAAACAGGACGTGGGGACGGAAAGTAACACGGAAAAAGAGAAAGGACGTGCATCCGATGCGTTCAAGCGCGCGTGCTTTAACTGGGGGGTTGGCCGCGAGTTGTATTCTTGCCCATTTGTTTGGGTCAACTTAAACCCAAATGAGTGGAAGGCGAACGCCTACGGAAAGAGCCAACCTCGCGTTAAGTTTCATGTTAGCGATATAGCCTACGACGACAACAGGAATGTGTCGCGCCTAGTCATTAAGGATGACAAGGGAAGTGTACGCTTTACGTTCGGTGCAGGTGCTGCACAGCAGCCACAGCCCCAGCAGCAAGCAGCGCAACAAACACAGCAACAGGCACCGCCACATCAAGCGCAGAAGGCACAGCCAAACGCTGATTATGAGGCGTTGAAGAAAGTATTGTCGCAAGTTGATAAGGTTAAGACACGGCAGGAGCTAATCGCCATTTATAACGCTAATCTGGCGTTAGGCGGATGCAAGCCGTTTATCGATGCTTGTATTGCTAAGCAGGCGGAATTGAAAGAAATGCAAGAAAAAAAATAATATGGCTAAATCAGAATTGAAAAAAAGCGCGGTGGTGTTCGACCCTACCGCGCACACCTACACGCTAGGGGATAAGAAGTTGGGCGGTGTTACGGCCATCGTAAAGTGGTTGTTTCCCGATACGTATAAGGACATACCAGCGCACATTCTCAACGCGGCCGCAGAACATGGCTCTCTCGTTCACGCTAAGTGTGAACTATACGATGCTATGGGTGTGGGCGACGATATGGAGGAGGTTCAGGGTTACATCCGCCTGTTGACGGATGCAGGGCTGAAGACCCTAGAAAGCGAGTACCTTGTCGACGATGGCGCGGCCATAGCATCGAGCATAGACAAGGTATTCGAGCCTGACGACAACGGCCTGTATACGCTGGGCGACATCAAATGCACGTCAAAGATACACGTGCAGAATGTTACCTTACAATTAAGCATATACGCTGCATTGTTCGAGAAAAACAACCGCGGTAAGAAGGTGGGTAAGCTGTATGTCGTATGGCTGCCAAAATCGCAATACGGCAAGCCGCAGCTTATGGAATTGGAGCGCATTCCAAAGGCTGCATGTACCGCTATCATGAAGGCGTACTTGGCTGGTGAAGACCCTACGCCATTGCGCGATAAGTACTTCCCGAAGGATGACGGACTGAAAGAAGAGCCGTTGCCCGATGATTGTACAGATATGGAGCAGGAACTCGCCAATATCGAGGTTAGCATTAAGACGCTAAGCGAACGTAAGGACGAGATTAAAGCTAAGCTGTACGAGCGCATGGTGTCCGACGGCGTTAAGAAATGGACAGGCGGCGCGCTTGTCCTGACGCGCAAGGCGGACAGCACGCAGGAGCGTGTCGACAGCACTAAGCTGAAAGCGTCTTATCCTGATGCCTTTGAGGCATGCAAAAAAGTCGTTAACGTCAAAGGCAGCCTGGTTGTTAAGGCGGTAGAAAAAGAATAAACCTAAACTTACGATTATGGGTAAGACTATTAACAAGGCGTTCATTGTCGGCTATGCTGGCAGTGATGCCGAACAGCGCACCACACAGAACGGCGTTAAGTACGCGCGTGTATCGCTGTCGACCTCGTACGGCGGTTATAAGAAACAAGACGGCACGGATGTGCCAGAGCGTACGCAATGGCATCATTGCGTTGCGTGGAACAACCTTGCCGACACGATGGGGCGGTACGTCAAGAAGGGCATGAAATGTGCTATTACTGGCCGCATCGAGTACGGCACATACAAGAACGCGCAGGGTGTGGACATCCCCACCACGGAGATAGTGGTTGAGGAGCTAACGCTGATGAGCCAACCCCAGGCGCAAGGGGCGCAGGGACAACAGCAAGCACAGCCTCAACAACAGCCACAACAGCCCCAAGCGCAGTATCAGCAAGGGAACTATCAGCAGCAGCAACAGCCACAGCAATACGCCCCACCACAGCAGCAGCCGCGGCAGACACAACAGCCGCAGCAGTACGGCGGCTATCAGCAACAGGGGCAGCAATATGGCGGTTATCAGCAGGGCGCGCAACAATTTCCCCCGAACGTGAATGAAGACGGATTGCCATTCTGAATTTATTGAATATGAAAAGTGTGCTAATGGAGAAGAGGGACGGCAAGGTATCGTTAGATACCGATTTGGAGTTCCTTTTCTCCACGCTTCGTAACGGCCGCTATATCATCAGCGTTAAGCGTGCTAGTGAGCGGCGCACGATTGCGCAGAACGACCTCATGTGGTCGTGGTTCTCGTGCATCGAGAGCGAGACAGGCACGGCCAAGAACGACGTGTATATGTATTATTGCAAGAAGTTCTTGTGTAAGGTCATTAGCGTGGGTGAGCGCATGGAGAAGATATGCCAAACCTCATCAATGCTCAATACCGCGCAGATGGCCGACTTCTTGAAGAAGATACAGGCGGATGCTGCGGCAGAACTGGGAATAATGCTGCCTATTCCCGAAGACAGGTACTTTGAAGATTTTTACAACAAATATAAAGATTAGATAACATGGAGTTTAATAAGATAGGTCTCACAGATAAATATACGCTTAACGCCACATATGTAAATGCTGATGGCGATACAATTACGTTGTCGGGGTGTAATGCCGTTCACCCCGACTTGCTAAACGCCTTCCGTGCATTAGTGCCGCACCTGGCATTATTGACTGAACAGCGCGAGGCGTTCGAGAAGACGTTATCCGCCTTGGAGGAAGAGAAAGAAAACAATAGTAAGGATAACGTGTATAAGCGTATCGGTGTTACGAGCGTAACGATAGGTAAGGAAGATGTTATCTTGTTCGGCCAGCGCGTAACCGATAACGGCGAGGTCATTAAGCTCGTCAGTCCCAAAGTAAACTTGGATAGCAGTATATACGAGTATAATAACTCTTTGTCCTTGGCGGTCGAGGGCTTGAAATACGAGGCTAAGCTGTACGTCAAGGAGAAAAAGTGGAAGTATATACAAACTACGTTGGAGTTTGCCGAGGAAAAGAAAACGGATGCGGACGAATATCCGTTTGACAACGTGCAGGCCGACGAGGTGCCGTGTGTCAGTGTAGAGTTCTCGCCAGATGTGCCGCCTGTCGAAGAGAAACCGAAGAAAGGGCGAAAGGCAAAGGTAGTTAAAATGAATTGATATGACCGCTAATGTGATGCGCTATGTGCGCACTCCGAACTGCTATAAGGTGTTGTTCTCATACCATCCGCGGCTTGTCGAGTGCGTAAAGCGCATACCAGCCGTGCATTACAAATGCAATGAGGGTGAGAAATTCTGGGAGGTACATCCCGATTTTGAGAATTATCTGCACCTTATGGCGGATTGGGCTAAGCGGAAGGGTTATGTCAGCGGCGTGTGCTGGGAGAAGGACGAAGAGCCTATCGAAAGCTATGAGGTGCCGCCACTTCCAGAACTCGACGTGCCGCATAACATGACGTTAGAGCCGTACGAGTACCAGCGGCAGGGCATCGCCTACGCGTTGGAACACAAGCGGTGCATCATGGGCGACGAGCCTGGCCTTGGCAAGACGGCGCAGGCCATCGGCACGCTTACGGCGAGCGGCGCATGGCCTGCCTTGGTGATATGCCCCACGGCGTTGAAGGTGAACTGGCAGCGCGAGTTCATGAAGTTCGGCGGAGTGCAGGCCGTCATTCTTGACGACAAGAACAAGGCTACCTGGCATAACTTCTGGCACACGATTAACCAGAAGGGCGAGCCGCTGGCTAAGGCGTTTATCGTCAATTACGAGAGTTTGAAGAAGTTCTTTGTGACGAAGATGGGCGACAGCCCGCGGTTTCAGATGCGCGGCGTACACTTTGACGAGCGTATCAAGATGTTCCGTTCGGTTGTTATTGATGAGTTTCACAAGTGCAAGAGCAGCAGGACGCAGCAGGCCAAGTTCGTTAAGGCGATATGCCAGGGCAAGGAGTATGTGTTGGGCTTGACTGGTACGCCAGTTGTAAACAACAACCTCGACTTGATAATGCCGCTTACCATCATGGGACGGCTCGAAGATTTCGGCGGATATAGCCGATTTGTCGAGCGTTATTGCGGCGGCAATAATGGAGCTAGCCACGTTAAGGAGTTGAACTTCCTGCTCAACAAATGGTGCTTTTTTCGCAGGCAAAAAAAAGACGTATTGAAGTGGCTGCCAGACAAAACGCGCACTTACCTGAACGTAGACATTGACACACGTAAGGAGTATGCCGAGGCACAGCGCGATATGATTACCTACTTACGTGAGTATCGTAATGCGGACGATGCCAAGGTGGAGCGTGCGTTACGCGGTGAAGTGATGGTTAAGATGGGACTTTTGAAACAAATATCCGCAAAAGGCAAGATTAAGGCCGCCGCGGAGATTATCCACAACACCATCGACGGCGGCAATAAGCTTATAGTCTTCTGTTTCTTAAAGCAAGTTGTGGCAGACTTGAAGGCCGAGTTTCCCGACGCGGTGACAGTCACGGGCGAGGACGACGACAAGGCCAAACAGCGCAGTGTCGATGCCTTTCAAAATGACGACAATACGCGGCTAATCATCCTTAACTACCGAAGTGGTGGTACGGGCTTGACCCTTACAGCGGCATCTAACGTGTTGTTTGTCGAGTTCCCCTGGACATATTCCGACTGCTGCCAGGCGGAGGACAGGGCGCACCGAAACGGACAGAAGAATGCGGTAACGTGTACTTACTTGCTTGGCAGTAATACGATAGACGAATATATGTACAATATTATTCAGACAAAAAAGGACATAGCCAACGGCGTAACTGGCACTATCGAGGACATCGAGGAGCGTAAGGTGTCGATGCAGCAGATGGTGATGGATGCGGCATTGGACATGTTCAAAGGTCAATATTAAGAAGTTAATTATGAATATTATATTAGAACAAGGTGATGAGATAGAGATACCAGTAGGTTATAAGGCCATTATTAAGGATGGTTTTATAACAATAAAAAAACAAATTCAAAATTTTAAAAGTGGTGATATCCTATGTCATAGAGAAGGTGGTCATATACTTATTTTCAAATGTTACAACAAAAATGGAACATTCAAAGCATATTACGATGATGAAGAAATGTGGGGAGCTGATTTCGATTGTGCGAATTATCGCTTGGCCACTAAGCACGAGCAAAACGTTTTGTTCAAAGTGATGGCCGATAGAGGTAGGGTTTGGAATTCTGAAAAAAAAATCTGTGAATACACCAGATGGCGTGCGTTGAATGGAGAGCGTTACTATACAATTTGGGGTGGCTTTAAAATAGATGTCTTTATCGAAAGAGGAACTTTCCAGGATGATATCCGATATTATGATGGGATATATTTCCGAACCTTATGGGAGGCAGAAAAAGCTGTTAAAATTATGCGTGAGAATATGCGTGAATTTCATAAAGAAAAATGAAGTCAACAGAGAGCCAAATTCAAAAGCAATGCGTGGCATGGTTTCGCTTGCGTTTTCCAAGCATCGAGCCGTTGTTTTTCAGTGTCCCCAATGGTGGGGCGCGCAACGTGTGGACGGGACGTGTCATGCGTGAGGAGGGCGCGCGCGCAGGCGTGGCCGACCTCATCCTGCTGATACCGAAGGGCGGCTATGCCTCGTTGTGTATTGAAATGAAGACGGCCAAGGGCAAGCAGTCTGCCGCGCAGGTGGCATTTATGGAACTTGCGCGCAAGATGCACAATAAGTATGTTGTGTGCCGCTCGTTTGACGAATTTCAAAAAGAGGTTAACGAATATCTAGGGCTATGAGTTACGGCGACTATATCGAGGACTTTTGGTCGAATGCTAACGCGTTGGGGCTTGATACTGGGCAGACCGCGTTTTGGTTTGCCTTATTGACCCTTTTTGTCCGTGCCGACTTTCCCGACCGCCTGCCTGTGGACAATGCCACGTTGTGCGGCATGCTTGGCGCGGACGAGCGTAGTGTGCGCCGCTGGCGTGATAGTCTGGCGGACAAGGGTGTTATCGGCTGTGAAAGGGGCGCAGGGCGAAAGCCGCCGACGTACATTATCGACCGGGCCAAGATACAGCCGCGCGACCCTAAGTCTGATGCGGAGAAGTCCGTAAACAAAGGGGTTGAGGACTGGGCCAAGCCTCAACCAAAAGACGAGAAACCAAAGCCAAAGCCAAAACAAAAGTCTAAGCGCATGCCGAAGACCGAGCATGACGGCCAGATACTCATTCCATTCAAAGAAGAAAGACGGCCGAAGGTGGTAAAGCAAGAGCCGCCGCCCCCGACCATCGAAGAAGTGGTGCGGTTGTTTGCAATGAACGGCCGCACGGAGGACGAGGCTAAGGAGTTCTTTTATTACTACGATGCCCAAGGCTGGCATACGTCGGCAGGGCAGAAAATTCAGAATTTAGACAGCATGGTTAACCGCTGGTTGACCAATGGGAAAAGAAAACTAACTCAAACAAAACCGCAATATGGAGGAGGTGATACAGAGCTTGACAAGCGGCGCGAGAGGAATATCCAAGCCGCGCAATACATCATATCTTCGCTTGACGAAGACTAGGGACGAGTGTATGGCATTCTTACAGCGATGGGGTGCTAGCAGGCAGCTGGAACTTACCGCCGACCCCACATGGTGTTGTATGGGCGGAACGCCCACGCTAACGCAGGTGAGCAACGTCTACGGCAATCGGTTGTCGGTTAATTGGTTAATATCCATGTTGACCGACTTCCAGAACGTCGTAGGCATCAAGGAAGACAATAAGCTTGACATCAATGCTTTGGCCGAGATTAGCGAGATGATATACAACAAGTACAAGCATCTGAAATTGGCCGAGTTCATGCTGTTTTTTCAGCGTATGAAGTTCGGCGACTATGGCAAGGTGTACGGCAGCATCGACTTCGCCTATATCGCGCGTGCCTTGCGGCAGTTCTGCGAGGACAGGGCGATAATCATAGACCGCGAATTGCAGCGGCGGCGCGAAGAGGAATACCGCGAGAGTTTGGCGCGGTCGGTATCGCGCGAGGAGTACGAGCGTATGGTGGCCGCAGGGTGGAAACCTTCTGCCGAATAATGGTGGCCTATGTACTTCGTCACGATATACTACCGCAGCCGCGATATGGCTGCCATACGCACCATACGTGAGCGGTTCGGTTTTGAACAGGCCATGAGCGTTAACGGCACGTGGCCAGTGATGGTGCGGCATGAGGACTGGCAATTGCTTTGCGAATGCGAGAGCCGCGGTTTCATTGACATCAGATTATTTGTAAACCAAAACAAAATGAAAGCAAGTGAACTATTCATAACGACCATTTCGGACTTTTTGAAGTCCGAATGCGAGAAAGATAGGCAGTTTGCCGCGAAGATGGCGGCGCAGCCAGAGAAAACGCCAGAGGCCGTATGTAATTACATCATGGCCGAGGTGAGTAAGTCGAAGAGGTGCGGCTTTGACGATGCCGAGATATACGGCATGGCGCGCCACTTCATAGACGAGAAGGAGCTGAAAGACCCAGGGAGCGGGGCGAACAACGTTAGCAAGGTTGTCGTCAACACTTCTGCGGACATGTCCGATGAGGATAAGGCCAAGATACACGAAGAGGCGGTGCGACGTCAGCAAGAGGCTTTGGAAGAAAAGCGGAAAGCCGACGAGGTGAAGAAGGCCAAGCAGGAGAAGGAGCGTGAGGAGCGGCGGCTGGCCAAGCTGCGCGAAAAGCGCGAGAAAGAGAACGCAATGCAATTGGACTTATTCGGCTGATGTATGGATGCGAGATATTTGGGGCTGTGCGAGAGTTGCGCGCACGCCGTTAACATGGGCTACGGCATGGAATGCGAGTACAGCCCAGAGGGTTGTAATGGCCGATGGCGGCCGCTAAAAGAAAAAGAAGATGAAACCGAAGACGAGAATACAGCGCGAAGTACTGGCATTGTCCAGCGAATTGCCGCCGATTAGCGATGCGGCTAAGCGTTGGGCGAAAAGTAAGCCATTCCGTAATGTCGGCCTTATGCGGCGCGCGCCGCACTCGACAGAAGACGGAGTTGTGCGCTGCCAATGCTGCGGCAATGTGTATATATTGGAAGGCGGAGTGAGAATGTTAGGCAAGGTAAACTTCTCAAAATGCCCGAAGTGTGGCATTGAGCTATACCTGTCGCAGGTTACTAAGTTATCCAAGACAACAGATGCCGCACTATGCACAATAGTACAATCATACAAGGGTTGGCAGGTATTCCGCACGATGCAGGCGGAGCGCGAGAATGACATATCAAAATGTACGGAATATCGGTTTACGGAGGTCTTTCAGAATTGGATAGCCGAGGATGGCAAGGAGGTTATCGTCGGCCACGGCTGTGCGCGCGGCATCAATTACTTTCATTGGAAGTTCGACGAGCCTATGAGCATTAGGCAGCATAACGACGGCGGTAGCGGTGTGTACGTGTTTGAGGACGTCTATGCCGTGGAAGGTAATTACCTATATCCGCGCATGTCGTTCACGCCGATACTGCGGCGTAACGGCATGTCGGCCGCGTTGATGCGGTCTAGGGATGCCGACCCCTTGGTGTTGACAAGGCGGCTGCTTACCGACCCATTCGTGGAGGAGTTGGTCAAATGCGGTCAGCGTGCCGTGCTGGTGTATTGGCTCAATAGTGGCGGCTTGATTGCCGACCGCACGAGATGGCAGCATGCCATACGGATATGCGTGCGCAATGGGTATATAGTTCGAGATGCCGGCTTATGGTTCGATATGCTGGATGCGTGCAGGGAACTGGGGCTTGACACTCACAGCCCGAAGTACGTATGCCCTAGCGATATGGGTAAGATGCACGACCGCTTAATGGCTCGTATCGCTAAGGTACGGCAAGAGAGGGAGTTGAAGGAAAAGCGTAAGGAATTGAACGCATTTGAAAGGAGCTACGCTAAGCGTATGGGCAAGTACTTCGGGTTGTCTTTTTCAAGCAGCGGCGTTAGCATTGAACCGCTGCGTTCTGTGTCCGAGTTCATGGACGAGGGGCAGGCAATGCACCATTGTGTGTGCGATATGGGCTATTACGATGCCAAACGCCACCCGAACAGCCTCATCCTATCCGCGCGTGATGCGGACAGCGGAGAGCGCATCGAAACGATAGAGGTCAACACGAAGGTTTGGCAGGTGGTGCAGTCGCGCGGTGTGTGTAATGGCGATAGTGACAGGCACGCGGAGATATTGCGGATGATGGATGAGTTCATGCCGCAGATACGCGCCGCGGCAGTAGCTGGATAAAATAAAAAAAATAACGAAAATGGAAACAAGATACAGGCTGATAGATACGGCCAATAATATATGCTTAGGCGTATTCGAAACTCTGAAAGATGCGCATATACTCGCGTTCAATCACTTAATAGATAATGCCCTTACCATATTCGACTTTAAGCTTGTTAAGGTAGATTTGTCGTCATGGCAGGATATAATTACATTCGAGGATGCGCTGGAAGTGTTGTATCTGCGTGACCCCAACCATCCGTATAGGATGGCTTACCTCGACATGATGGGGCATAACTTGAAGGAGGTAGAGGCGTACGACGAGTTTATCGAGAATGTGGGGCATGACGTGCTGGCCTACATCAAGCTGCGAATTGTCACGGCGGCCATCAATGGCGACTGGCAAGCAGAGTTTGGCGAGAATAATGTGCGCTACTATCCTACGGCATACATCTATCCACAGGGTGAACGCAGTAAACTGCCATTAGACAAGGTGGACTTGGTGGTTGATAACATCTATAATAATAGATGTTACGCGATTATCGAGCCGAACAAGTGCAGCGGTACGCACGTTATTCCCGATACGTTGGCGTTCGCCAGTCACGAGCAAGCGGTGTTCGCAATATCGCATTTCAAAGACCTATACGCCGATTATTTTTTCGGCAATAAATAAAACGCTTATCACTTTTAAATATTTCATATCTTTTAGGGGACATGTGGCCGTGAGGCCGTGTGTCCCCGCTTTTTTGTTTTATTCCGCAATGAAAAAGTCGCATAAGTGTTAAATAAGTGTTAAATGTGATAATATACTTGCACATAATAAATAATTATCGTACCTTTGCAATGTAAGAAATAAACAAATAACAATTTTAAAAAGGTGGGGGTCACACCGAAACAACGACAACAAAGATATGAAAAAGCAAATTAACAAGAACCACAAATTTGATGTAATGTTCAACAACGACACAATGAGCGACAGCAAAGGTTTTAACGCAAGCTACGAATACTGCCTTGATTACATCAAAACTTACAATGGAACGAACGAAAGCTACTTCGAAGATTATAAGGGCGGTATAGTTAGTATATACGACGTTACGGACGGAGAGGAAGTATATTACGAAGTGGTAAGATAAAAAGATTTAATAACAACATAAAAGCTGCGCTATCGGCATGACGGGAAATATGATCAACTAACATTCCAACAAGAAAAAATGAACGAAAGACAACAAATACTTTATCTGACTGGTGGTGGACTGGATGTGTTTACA